>MDTD01092012.1_pt1 | contig 20817 bp, 17 predicted proteins | sample 811221 | NCBI WGS metagenome assembly MDTD01 (sample SAMN05326646, study PRJNA326480) | marine metagenome | isolation source: seawater | place: Pacific Ocean: South West | collected 2011
GAGGACACACGGCTTGTTAGTATCATGCATGCCAACAACGAGATTGGCGCGATTCAGCCCATCGCTGAGATTTCACGAGTCTGTCGTGAAGCTGGAGTTCTTTGCCATACAGACGCGGCTCAGAGTCTGGGGAAGACGCAAGTCGACGTGAAGCAGTTAGGAGTCGATTTTCTCACGCTGGCTGGCCACAAGCTGTATGCCCCCAAAGGCGTTGGTGCATTGTATATACGTGACGGACTGAAATTAGAATCCTTAATCCACGGAGCGGCACACGAGTTTGGTGTCCGGGCAGGTACAGAAAACACAGCCTACTGGGTTGGACTCGGAGAAGCCTGTCGATTGCTAACGGCAGAAGGTATACAGCACTATCAAACGTTGCGGGAGAAACGAGATTTATTGTGGCAACGATTGGCCGCCAGTATTCCCGAAATTACAGTGAATGGGAAATTTGAAGACGTTGATCAGGACAGCCGCAACAGATTACCAAATACATTGAGTGTGAATTTCCCTCGGGTCATCGGTGGTGAATTACTGGTTGCCACTCCATCGGTTTGTGCCTCCACAGGTGCTGCTTGTCACAGCGGCGAGACGAAACTGTCGGATACTTTAAAGGCTATCGGATTGCCCGCAGAGCTGGCTCGTGGCACAGTGAGATTGAGCGTTGGAAGGATGACGACGACAGAGGAAGTAGAGCAGGGTGCTGCGGCGCTCATTAGTTCCTGGCAGTCGATGGTGGCCCGCGAGTAGTTGGCGAACCGACGGCTTGCTTAGATGTCTAGAACGATGCCCGAGTCGTCGATGTGGTAGGGGATAATATCTTCGCTACAGGCACTGCCCCGGTGCTTGGCAATATACAAAGCTCGGCGGACTTTCATTCCATCCCGGATTTTGCCCATGTAGATCAGTGTGTTGGCATTGGACAGTGTGTCCCCTTCATCCAGTGGACGAGCGATCATGTCATCGAGCATGGTCTCGTGGGATGTATAGAGCATCATGCAGCCGAGTGACTGGCTTTCATATTTCAGGGTCGCCACTTTCTCAGCATTCTCGCGGTATTTTACGCGTAGTAAATCTCTGGCAACCCACTCGGGATCTTTCCGCAAGATCTGGTGATAGATGTACTCGAACAGGTTGATCTGAATCGAGTCATTGGGTCGGCCGACCGGTTCCACTCCGTCGACCACGACTCGTTTGGTTCCCCGCAGGCAGTTCCCGAATAGAAATGCGATGGCACAGGTGAGTTTGTGATTGAGTTGAGCTTGCCAGTCGTGCCATTGCTCCCAATCCAGATCGCGTTTGGTAACACGTTTACCTGAATAGTCAAAGATATGCATGTAATCGCCAAGCTGCATGTCGCCGGACAGGAATGCATTAAAGTCTATTTGTGGTTGGATGTCAGCAAATTCCAATTCCCAATCTTTCATGCGGTGTGCATAGTTGGCATGGTTTTGAGAATCACCTCGCGAACACATATCAAAGAAGACACCGCCATGCCCGTCCTGCTGGATTCCGGCATGTGCATAATGGATACCGACCTGAGTTTTGCCGATACCGGTTGCTCCGATTATGACTGAGAGCGTGCCGGGGATGAGGCCGCCACCAAGGAGTTCGTCGAGGCCGGCGATGCCGGTCGTTTGTCGCTCAGAAATCATAAAAGGTCTGTTCACTGTGAGCAGGAGTTAACCGCCCATTCGCTGTTGTTCACCAACCTGTCTACTCTTCTCCATCGCAAATTCCGCTTTTTGAATAAAGCTTTCATCTCCCGTGCCGGCATACGCTCGTTGGTACGTCACGCTCATGGCGGTATAGCTAAAGGGATCGGTGGGATCGAGTTCGACAGCTGTTTCGCCATGTTCAACGGCTTTCTCGTGCTGGCCTATACGGCCATACAGCACAGCCAAAGCGAAATGTGAAATGCTGTGATTCGGCTCTTCGGCCAGGATCTCGTTGAGCAAGGCAATGGCTTCGTCGAGTTTGCCTTCGTCTTTCAATGCGTCTGCCTGATTGTATTTTTCGTTGATGTCCGTCACGACTTTATCTCTCCACACCCGTGGGTTTGAATGGTTTGGTGGTCTCGGTCTACTCGTAGTTTACTCGCTGTTTCGGGTTTGCGATATCGGCCGGACCCCTTGCCTAATAAAAAACCCTCTTCAAATCGCAGGACTTGAAGAGGGTGGATTTCCAGAGTGTGTCAGTGAAATGCCGACAGACTATTTGCTTAATTCAGCTTGTGCTGCAGCCAGACGAGCGATGGGAACTCTAAAGGGAGAGCAGCTTACGTAATCAAGTCCGACTTCATTGCAGAACTGGATCGAAGCCGGGTCGCCACCATGTTCACCACAGATACCGACTTTGAGGCCTTTACACACTGAGCGACCTTTCGTGACACCACATTCCACCAATTGGCCGACACCGGTCGTATCGAGCGATTGGAAGGGATCTACAGGAAGGATTTCCTGAGAGAGGTAATCAGGCAGGAAGCTATTGATATCGTCACGACTGTAGCCAAAGGTCATCTGAGTCAGGTCGTTCGTTCCAAAGCTAAAGAATTCAGCATGTTCTGCCACTTCATCAGCAGTCAGAGCGGCACGTGGGATTTCGATCATGGTACCGATCAGAATGTTCAGCTTGCCATTGTATTTGCGACGAGCTTTCACGGCATCGATCGTATCCTGAACTTTACCTTTGAGCAGTTTCAGTTCAGCAGCTGTACCAATCAGCGGAATCATGATTTCAGCAATCGCGTTAACTCGTTTCTTCTTACAACGGATAACCGCTTCCACAATGGCAGTAACCTGCATCTCAAGAATTTCCGGATAAGTGATGCTCAGGCGGCAGCCACGATGTCCCAGCATGGGATTGAATTCATGCAGTTGTTCTACACGAGACTTTACAACCGAAGGAGCGATGCCCATCGTCTTTGCCAGATCTTTTTGGCTCTTGTCATCGTGTGGTACGAATTCGTGCAGTGGTGGATCCAACAGACGAATAGTAACAGGAAGTCCCTTCATGGCTGTGAAGATGCCTTCAAAGTCCTTACGTTGGAATGGTAGTAGTTTCTTCAGGGCCTTGCGACGATCCTTCTCAGTTTCTGAAAGAATCATTTCTCGCATGGCAGTAATTCGGTCACCTTCGAAGAACATATGTTCTGTTCGGCAGAGTCCAATTCCCTGAGCACCGAAGTCCCGAGCTCGCTTTGCGTCCGCAGGCGAATCGGCGTTGGTGCGTACATCGAGTCGACGATATTTGTCAGCCCAACGCATGACTTTAGAAAAGTCTCCGGAAAGCGATGGTGTCGAAGTTTCCACTGAGCCGGCCATCACTTCACCTGTGGAGCCATCAATACTGATAAGACTCTTATGAGTGAACTTGCGACCGTTGACCGTGAAGCTACGAGACTTTTCGTTGATGTTGACTCCACCGGCTCCGGCGACACAGCAACGTCCCCAACCACGAGCAACCACAGCGGCGTGACTGGTCATCCCACCGGTACTAGTGAGAATTCCGGCAGCACTGTGCATGCCATCTACATCTTCCGGGCTGGTTTCTTTACGAACCAGGATGACTTTTTCGCCAGCGGCAGTTCGTTCTACAGCTTCGTCAGCGGTAAATGCCGGATAGCCAACAGATGCACCGGGTGATGCTGGCAGTCCCTGAGTCAGTACATCCGCACTGGCTTTGCCGGCAGGTGTGAAGCTGGGTAGCAGGAGCTGCGTCAAGGCATCGGCAGGGATGCGAAGCAACGCTTCTTTTTCGTCAATGAATTTCTCTTTCACCATATCGCAGGCGATTTTAACTGCAGCTGCACCGGTTCGTTTACCAGTACGCGTCTGCAGCATGAACAGATTCCCTTTTTCAATCGTGAACTCGATGTCCTGCATGTCACGATAGTGGTCTTCCAGGATGTCTTTGATCCCCAGCAACTGCTTGTAAACCGCTTTATTCCATTTTCGCATTTCGGCTACGGGCTGTGGAGTACGAATTCCAGCGACCACGTCTTCCCCCTGAGCGTTAATCAGGAATTCACCGTAGAAAACGTTTTTCCCGGTCGAAGGGTTTCGAGTGAACGCCACACCAGTACCGGAATCTTCGCCCATGTTTCCATAAGCCATAGCCTGAACGTTGACAGCCGTTCCCAGCAAGCCACGAATCCCTTCCACTTCACGATAACGGACGGCACGAGTTGTGTTCCAGCTACCGAAGACCGCTTCGACTGCTAGTTGTAGCTGGTCGATAGGATCCTGAGGGAAAGCAGAGCGAGTGTGCTTTTTGTAGACCGCCTTATAGGCAGCAACGAGTTCGACGAGTCCTTCTTCAGGTACATCGGTATCTTCGGTTGCTTTGTACTTCTTCTTAATTTTGTCGAAAGCTTCTTCGAAGTGATGGTGTTCAACTCCCATCACAACATCGCCAAACATGTTGATGAGTCGACGGTAAGCATCGTAGGCAAAACGACGGTTTTCGGTCGCAGTTGCCAAACCTTCGACCGAAACATCCGTCAGGCCAAGGTTCAAAATTGTGTTCATCATACCGGGCATCGAGACAGCTGCACCCGATCGAACTGAAACTAACAGAGGGTTTTTAGCATCGCCAAATCCCTTTTTCAATTCACGCTCCAAGGTGCGAATATTCTTCGACACATCCGCCATCAAATTGGCAGGAAGCTTTTCCCCCAGATCGTAGTAGTCGGCACATACTTGAGTGGTAATCGTGAATCCAGGAGGTACTGGGAGTCCAATTCCGGTCATTTCAGCAAGGTTGAGGCCTTTACCACCGAGGATCTCTTTTCCGACTCCGCGGCCTTCGGTCTTAGTCTTACCGAAGTAGTACGTCATTTTAGCAGTCTTTTTTGCCATGTTGTAAATCTGTCCTAATTGGGGTTTTGAACCGTAGACAAGGTTCGTCAAAATATGCTGTTCGCAATCGACTCTACGGTGATTTATCCGTATTTCCGGTTGCTGTGATTAGTAAGATTGTTGGTTATATTGATGGTTAAACCATATAGGCCACCTAACTCGCCATCATTTCAAAATAGTTAAACTAGCGTGTTGAGCAAGAGCGTTTAACCAGCGAACAAAGGCTATCTAGGTGAAGTATGTGGTCTAAACATAAGTAGGTAAATCTACCAGTGAACTTCGTGAAGTGTCAATCAATAAAACCACCTAATTTAGGGGTTATTGTCGTGAAACACTCCAACTACTGTGATTCTTTGTAAAAGTACCACTAATCGACGTGATCGCATGGTTATTTTGCCGAATTGACAACAAATAGTCCGAGGCTCCTGTGGATCGTTCAAACCCTAACGAAAACCCTCAGAATTCAGCAGAAGATGACCAGAAATGCTTCAACACGGTTTCTGTTGAAGCCGAACTCTTAAGCTCACCTGAGACAGAGGAATTTCAGCCAAGTGCATCTGAAAAAGCGTTGCAGGATTCGTCTGGTTGGAAATCGGTACTGTTGAAATTCGTACTAATTGAATTTGCGATGGTGCCAGTTGCCTGGATGTTGATTTCCTGGTGTGGCATATCCACACCTATTTCTGAACAGCTACTTGGTGAAGATTCCTGGCTTTCGTCATTCACCTATGGATTGATCGCAACGGTTCCCATGATCACATTCTTTGTCATCGCGGAATTATGCGGTCCTCATTGGCATCCTTTACAGGAATTAAGAGAACTGGTTCTGACGAAACTCATGCCACTGCTACGTGGAATTCCTCTGTGGGGATTACTTTTGATTTCGTTAGGAGCCGGCTTTGGTGAAGAGTGGTTGTTTCGGGGATTCCTTCAGCAGTGGCTTAAGTCTCTGGGCAATGGTGAAGTGACTGTTTGGATTCCAATTATTATTACGGCCTTTGGTTTCGCTTTATGCCACGCTGTCTCCGTGGCGTATTTCGTAGCGACGTTTTTGATAGGGATCTACTTTGGCTATCTCGCTGAATTAACCGGTTCTGTTCTTCCAGCTGCGACGAGTCATGCGTTGTACGATTTTGTTGCCTTGGCTTACCTTTCTCAGTTAGACAAACGACTGGGAATGCCGCAGCAATCGGCGCGTGTGCCAGCCGAGTTAGAAGTCGTACTTGAAGCGGAAGCTTCGACCGCAGAGTCCACGTCTACGGATTCACCATAGAAAAACCGAGTGCCCTCTGAAGAGCACTCGGTAACGCTTTCTTTTAATTGTCCGTTCGTTGCTTAAAAGCAGCAATCCCGAAGCAGGCTACGTCGTAACAGGCCACATGGATTGGGCGTGCAAACGGTAACCGGATATTGTTCACAGATCACTCGTGGAACACACCGGGTCACGGTGTAGGGCACCTGTTTAGGCACGCGTTTACAAACCTGAATCGTCTTGGTGTACTTCACCGGTTTGCGTACGGTGTAACATTCCTGACGAGTTTTGGTTTCTTTGACGATTTTGCAGACCTGATAAGGAACCTGTTTGGTTTTGGTTTCCTTCACCATTCGGCACTGTCGATAATTCACAACGCGTTGTTTTGTTTCTGCAACGATCTGCAGTGCTTTGTAATTACAGATGCGAACTTTTTGTTCACGTACCAGTCGGCAGGTTCGATAGTTCACAGTCCGTTGTTTGTTTTCTTTTACCAGACGACAAACGGTATAAGGAACCTGACGCGACTTCGTTTCAGTCACCATACGGCAGGTACGGTAGTTGACGATTCGTTGTTTGGTTTCAGGAACGACCTTACAGACCCGATATGTACAGACCTTTTGTTTAGGCTCATTGACCCAGCGGCAGCTGGTATACGGTATCTGTTTCTGCACCGTTTCCCGAACGTATTTCACACAGGGGATTTCTTTGGTACAGATTTCAGGAACCCAAACACGTTTACAAATCTGACGAGGCGGACATTGATACTCCACAACCTCACAGGAACCCGGCACCCAAATGCGTCGACAGCAGGTAGGATCCCAGGTCCAACATCCGGGCGTACGTACCACTCGGCGACGAATGGGCCCGGGGCATTCGATGATATTGGTTTCCCAATGCCCGGATTTAATCTGGACAGTCTTGGTGTAATGAACGGGTTTGCGAATCACCTCGGTGACCGTCCGTGTCTTTGTTTCATAGACAGGTTTACGCACCGTGTAATTGATGACACGTTGTTTGGTTTCCCAAACCGTTTTAGGAACAGTGTAATTCACTGTCTTTTGTTTGGTTTCCCAGACTGGTCGCGTTACGTTCCAGGTGTGCGTCCGCGTCTTCGTTTCATAAACAGGTTTCGTAACCGTGTAATTGATGACACGTTGTTTCGTTTCGACAACCGGTTTTAAAACCGAGTAGGGGATCTCTTTGGTTTTAGTCACCCAGACAGGACGACGCTGCGTGTAGTTAATAACACGCTGCTTGGTTTCCCAGACAGGACGAGTCGTCGTATAGTTGACGTCTCGGTATTTTGTTTCATAAACACGGCGAGCTACTTCGTAATTTATGTCACGAACTTTGGTTTCATTGACATACTTTACGCATTCAATATCCTTCGTATCCACAACGGTGTCATAAACCGTTTTGTAACAGGTATACTGCTGTTGATCGAAGACGACGCGTCGCCGAGTACGCATGATCGTATGCGTCTGTACCTGAGATTCGCAAATCGATTCAGGTTCCGCAATCCCGCAATTACGGTAGTTTGCCAGGCCGAGATATCCAGCCGAAGCTGTATCCAGCATTAATAGGCAGATAAATACTGCCAGACTGCTAACGCTCCAACGTGATTTTAACATGGGGTACTCCTTCGGTGATTTAAGCTCACTCAATGGAAAACGGTAATCTGTTTTGTTCATCGAAACGTGGTCGTTTCGATCACTAACTTGATCCATCAAGTGAACCAAACCGATGAGTTGTTTCAGGTACGGTTTGGTGGCTACATCCTGAATGCCCCAAGCAATTCTTACTGCTGGTACAAAGGCGGCCGTAAAAAAATTATCGGAATCCCGAATAATTTACCTTGAGCGTAGATTTCATCTATTTACGACTACCCGTATCTAAATTCGGGCAGGCTAAATAGGCGAAATGAATAATTATGGAACTCTACAACGATTTCTGCGGTTTTCGCGGGGTTTTTTGCAGATTGGGTAAGCTATAACGGTTACAAGCTTGGGAAACCTTCAAAATCCGGTTTTTCCAGTCGGCGGTTTGCTCAATGCTCCCGTTCTCCGGTAAAACTTAAAGACCGGACTATCGCTTCGAATTCTGAATGGAAACCATGTCAGAACAGAAATCCAGACTTTTTAACGAGCGGGGCGAACTCGTCGTCCCTAAAGCTGTCGTAGGACGGCTGAGCCTGTACCTGCGCGAAGTTCAACACCTGATTCGCGATGGCAATGAGACCACCAATAGTACCGAACTCGGCTACCTGCTCGGAGTGACAGATGCTCAAGTTCGCAAAGATCTGGCGTACTTCGGCCAATTTGGACATCCTGGCATTGGCTATCGTTGTCAGGAATTGGTGTCTGCCATTAAGAACATTATGGGAACCAACTCAACCTGGAACATAGCCTTGATTGGTATCGGTAATCTGGGGCGAGCTTTATTGAGATACAAAGGGTTTCACGATCAGGGTTTTCGCATCGTGGCTGCCTTCGATGTAGATGATCAGGTGATTGGCACACAGGTTGAAGGAGTGGATGTTTATGACATCCATGATCTGGCGAGGGTCGTCTCAGATCGGAGTATTCGTCTCGTGGCCATCAGTGTCCCGTCCCATGCAGCTCAAAGCGTGGTGGATCAGGTGGTTGAGGTTGGTATTGAAGGGATCCTTAATTTTGCTCCCGTTACGATCAGCGTTCCATCTCAAGTGCGGGTCATCGGAGTGGATCTGGCGATGGAATTAGAGCAATTGGCATTCACGGTGGTAAACAGAGATTCCAAATCCGAATACAAAAAATGAAATGAAATGTGGATTGCTGAGCTGTGTCAGCTTTTCGTAGGACCATTTTTTCGGTATATATATTTGCATTCAACTCTTCGTGGTTGAAGCGATTACCCCATAGTGTAATGGTAGCACAAGTGGTTTTGGTCCACTTAGTCTAGGTTCAAATCCTAGTGGGGTAGCATGGCCACCGAAACAGGTTTTTACAAATCCTGATTTCGGTGGCTTTTTTTATAGAGGGTTCCTAGAGGTCCCCGGGGAGAATCACGGCAGGATGAATGATTTTGTGCATCAGCGGCATAAACCACCCACCGAGTTAATGCAGCCGCGGAAGCTCGTTTTGGCTTGTCCGGAAATGCGTAGCAATGTCAACGTCGCCAGAATGATTCGTGCGGCCGCTTGTTGTGGAATTCAAAAATTCATTGCCTGCGGAAATGTCAAGATCGATCCTAAGATATCCCGTGAAGGCGAACTTCATTTGGACTTTCAGGTACGTCGGTCTCTACTACCGGTGCTCAAAAAATTAAAAACTGAAGGGTATCCGCTGATTGGTCTCGAGCAAACTTCGAACTCGGCCAATATTCACGAATTCAGCTTTCCACGCAAATGCGTTCTGGTGATTGGACATGAACGTCATGGCATCAAGCATGACGTCTTAGAAATCCTGGATGCCACGGTGGAGATTCCCGTTTGGGGAATGCCGTATTCCTACAACGCAGCAACGGCAACGACTATGGCGTTGTATGAGTATTGTCGGCAATACCCTAACGGTTAAACACGCTTGCGAAAAAACTAGAGACTGCGTGATACCGAGACACTGGATTGGCTTGTAGGACTGCCGGGAGTAAGCTCGACAATGCCAGCGACTCGCGGGTGGTATTCCACCTGGAAGTCATGGAACTGCAGGTAGGATGCTCTGCCGGGAACCGTACGGAAGAGTGAACAAATCACCAGTTCCAGTTTGTCCTGAACCACATGATAGTAATTGCTTTTACCTTCTCGACGTCGCTCGATAAAACCGGCAACACGTAGCAATGCCAAGTGATGACTTACAGCGGGCTGACTTTGATTAAGCCGTTCGCAAAGCGTACGAACATTCAACTCGCCCATTTCCAAAAGCAACAGTACGATCCGTAAACGAGTTTCGTCGGACAACAGCTTAAAGACTTCGATCAGATCACTTGCCAGATCCCTAGTCGGAGCGACAGCCGGTTGGCGAAATTCATGCTGTTGTGTCTGCTCCCCAAGTTTGCCTTCTAATGACGCAGAGATTGCGGAACCAATTGCGGGATTCGGTCTGATTTCAGGAGTTTGTTCATCATCATGTTGCATGGTCAGGATCGCCTTATAGTACCCAGACACTTTGAAAATAAGCGGGGAATTCTGTCTCCCCCATTAGTGCTACATTCCTATATAGCCGTTGTAACTCAATTACTACCTGTTTTCAAATCAAAACCGACATATGTCATGGGCTTTCAAGAAAGAAGGACACATTAATATAACTGAGATGCGTTCATCAATTTGAATAATCGTCTGTCTCCTTTGGTATTCGCTCCTTTTTTCAAAATCTTGGGGGTTAGTTTGATAGTTAGCGGTTGTTTTATCCCCTAAAAATCGGCGAAAATAGAGAACCGAACGAGAAACCGCCGTTAGCCTGGTTTTCAACGACTCAGGAGCTTCATTTGGTACGTATTTTACGCAAGTACTTCCCCGTCTTCCTTTTATTGATTGCCGGCATTTCCGTCGTTTGGGCAATTAATCTCGGGACATTACCTCCGGCAGACTTCGTCTTCAACAATGGAACGGAAGTCAAGACAATCGATCCTGCCAAGGCGACCGGAGTTCCGGAAGGACGCGTAATTAATGCCCTATACGAAGGTTTGTTACGTAGTGTTCCTGATGGTGAGCCGGACGAGTTAGGCAGAACGCCGACCAAGCCCAAAGCGGTTGCCATGGCAGACTCGTATCAGGTCAGTGAAGACGGCACGGTCTACAGTTTCCATATTCGTGAAAATGCCAACTGGACCAATGGTGATCCGGTTACAGCAGAGGACTTTGCCTGGTCCTGGATGAGATTCCTGCATCCGGAAACAGCTTCGGAATATAACTACCAACTTTTCTATGTGAAGAATGCTCAGAAGTTTGCTTCGGTTGACTTGCATATTGGCGATCCTGTCGAAGTCGAGATGGATGACCGGCCAGTCTCCGGGCAGATGTTTCCACGAGGCACGGTGCGACGAGGTACATTGCTGGAACTCATTCAGCCTGATGACGACGAAGAACATGCAGAGGAAGGTGGTGATGATGGACATGGCGGTGGCGGCATTTCAGGTCCTGCATTGTTCGTCGTGGAGTTTCCATCGGGGGACAGCACAGAAATTCAGGTAGTCACGACGCAGGATCCTACCGATCAAGCCATTCAGTCACTTGTTGATTCGTATCACGGTGAACAGGACTTAACCACCATCACATCGGTTCAGCATGTCCTGTTTGACTTCGACCATGTTGGAATCAAAGCCAAATCGTTGCACGACTTTGAAGTCACACTCAATAGCCCAACCCCTTATTTTCCGGAACTGGCCGCCTTTTACCCGCTGCATCCGGTCCATCGGGGAAGCCTGGAAAAACATGGCGATCGTGAATTTACTAAGCCTGGCTTTATTGTCAGCAACGGTCCGTTTGTTTTACGCGAACGTCGAATTCGAGACCGCTTGCGACTGGTAAAGAACGAACATTACTGGAATGCCGAAAGTGTTGCGTTGAATTCAATAGATGTGCTGGCAATTCAGTCTGAAACAACCAGTCTGAATATGTTTCTCAACGGTCAACTCGACTGGGACACGAAGCCCCCGAATACGCTTGTTCCGATGCTCAGGGATCGAGATGAATTTGTCTCGACTCCGTTTCTGGCAGTCTATTTCTATCGAATCAATACTTCTAAGCCGCCGCTGGACAATCCCTTAGTGCGTCAGGCACTCAACATGGGCATCGATAAGAAATCGATCGTGGACAACATCGTCAAAGGTGGTCAGGTGCCGGCACGCAGTCTCGTTCCTCCGGGCATGAATGGTCATCAGAGTAGTTTCTGTGGCGAGTATAACCCACAGGAGGCGCAGCGACTTTTGGCTGAAGCTGGTTTCCCAAATGGCAAAGGGTTACCGACCATTGAGATTCTTTACAATACGGCTGATAGCCACCGGGATATTGCCGAAGTGATCCAGCAGGATTGGAAAAAGAATCTGGGCATCAATGTTTCGCTTAGAAACCTTGAGTGGGGAACGTTTCTCGATACACTTCGCATCGGAGATTACATGGTTTCACGTTCCGGCTGGATTGGTGATTATGCAGACCCCAATACGTTTCTGGATATGTGGGTAACCGATGGACCTAACAATCAAACCAAATGGTCCAACGCATTTTATGACGAAGGGATTGAACGAGCCAAGTACGAGCCAGATCCTGCCAAACGGATGGAAATTTTTCAGCAGATTGAACAGAAGTTAATGGACGAACAGCCGATCATTCCCATTTACTTCTACGTCTCGCTCAACATGGTTAACATCCGAGTGCAAGGTTTTAGTGCCAACTTACAGGATGTGCATCCGCTGCATCTGCTTTCTCTCGAATCAGACGGAGCAGAGGATTAATGCAAGTACTGACCTTCCTGCTCAAACGATTTGGCTGGATGATCATCACCGTCTGGATTGTCTTCACCGTCTCGTTTTTTTTGATGCGGCAAATACCGGGTGGCCCGTTGAATGGCGAGCGTGTTCTATCTGAAGCGGTACGTGCCCGTCTGGAAGCCCGTTACAATCTTGATGCACCGATCTCAGAACAGTACTTCACCCATCTGTGGAATACCGTGCGTCTGGATTTTGGCCCCAGTTTTAAGCTGCAGGATTACACGGTCAATGAGATTCTTGCTCAGGGATTTCCCGTCTCAGCCGCTCTGGGAATTCTAGGAATGGTTTTTGCCATCACCATTGGAATGACGTCAGGGGTGGTATCCGCTGTGCGTCGTAACAGTGCCTATGACTATTCGTTCATGATGATGGCAACATTGGGAATTGCGATTCCCAACTTTGTGCTGGCCGCCATGCTTATTGTTATTTTCGTATTTAACCTCCAGATGTTTCCGGCTGCCGGTTGGGGAGATTTAAATCAAATCATTCTGCCAGCCTTCTGCCTCGGTGCACCCTTCGCCGGATACATCGCCAGATTAACGCGGACCGGTATGCTCGAAGTCCTTGGTAATGATTACATCCGCACCGCTTACGCCAAAGGGTTGAATCCTCGTACCGTCGTGATGAAACATGGTTTACGTGGCGCATTACTTCCAGTCGTTTCCTATCTGGGACCTGCCATTGCCGGTATCCTCACCGGATCACTTGTCCTGGAACGAATTTTTGTCATCCCGGGAATGGGAAGCCACTTTATCGAAGCTGCCATTCAACGCGACTATACGCTCGCCATGGGAGCTCTACTTACCTATACCGTCCTGTTGTTTGGCATGAATACGTTGGTGGACCTGGCGTACTCGATTATCGACCCCCGAGTCAAATTGGAATAGCGAGCCCTGGAAGCCGACCATCCTATAAACCTTCTTCACCAACGACGAACCAACCATGCCGATTCCTAACCAACCACCAAGCGAGCTCGAAAGGCTGGCAGCAATTCTCCAGGAAGCACACGATGTGCATGGAGTCTCGTTGTGGGCCGACGCCTGGAAACGGTTGAAACGAAATAAAGCGGCGATGATTTCGTTGTGGTCTCTGCTTACGATCGTCCTGTTGGCAATCTTAACTCCATTACTGCCTTTACAGTCGCCCATTTATCAGGATGTAAAGAATCGAGAGCTTTTGCCGCCACAATGGGAGGGTTTTTCGTTAGGCATCAAACAATATGACGAAGAAACGGCGCGTCTCATCGCGGAGGCCGATTTACAGGTAGCAGGCAACGCCAAACATAAAGAACTCATGACCGAGGTGGAAGCCCGCGAGCAAAAACACCCCACTTATCTGTACTGGAACAAACCCAACTTTCTCACGAAACCTCTGATCTCTTTGCGTTTGCTGCTGTTCGGTGACTTTTGTATCCCGTCGATCTTTGGCACGGACAAGTTGGGGCGAGACGTGTTGTCGAGGGTCTTCTGGGGATCCCGTATTTCTCTGGCATGTGGTTTCATCGCCACGCTGGTTTCGTTGATGATCGGAGTCAGTTACGGAGCAATCTCCGGCTATATTGGAGGTTGGGTTGATAACCTGATGATGCGGTTGGTCGACGTGTTCTACTCGATCCCGTTTATCTTCATTGTCATTTTCATCATGTCCTTCCTTTCAAGTTCTGATGTTCAAGAAGTATTACATGAATATAACATCGGTCAGATTCAAGTCTTCTTCCTTTTAATCGGAGCTATTTACTGGCTTACCATGGCACGCGTGGTTCGCGGACAGGTAATTTCGTTGAAAAACGAGCAGTTCGTAGAAGCGGCAAAAACCATCGGTGCCACGCGGATGCAGATCGTCTTTCGCCATTTGGTCCCCAACGTAATGGGAATTGTGATCGTCTATCTGACACTCACGATCCCGGCTGTCATCCGCTTTGAAGCTTTTCTTTCTTTTCTGGGAATGGGAGTCGAAGCTCCGAATATTTCCTGGGGCCTGTTAGTGAATGAAGGAGTTCAGGTGATTACCATCATCAAAACCTATTGGTGGATGATTGCCTTTTCAGGAATGGCATTAGCCACCACTCTGTTTGCATTAAACTTCCTTGGCGACGGTGTCCGGGATGCACTCGATCCGAAACTCAAAAACAAGTAAATCATCAGCTCAAAAAACTCATCAAGGTAGTCTCACTCAATTACTATGTCTCATTCAACCGATCCCATACTTCAGGTACAAAACCTCCAGGTGGAATTCCACACGGATAGTGGTGTTGTGCGGGCAGTGAACGGAGTGAGTTTTGATTTGTATCCGGGGGAAACCCTGGGAATTGTGGGTGAATCCGGGTCTGGTAAGTCTGTCACGAATCTGTCACTGATGGGGCTCATACCACAACCGCCGGGAAAAATAGCCGGTGGGAAGGTGCTCTACAACGGGCAAAACCTGTTGGAGCTTAATCAGCGACAATGGCAGCAGGTTCGTGGTAAGAAGATCGCTATGATTTTTCAGGATCCCATGACGGCCTTAAATCCGTTTCTGACGGTCGAGGAACAGCTGATTGAAGTCACGATGCTGCATATGCAACTCAACCGAGCTCAGGCAACGGAACATGCGATTGAAATCCTCAGGAAAGTGGGAATTCCCGGGGCTGAGAAGCGAATTCGGGATTATCCGCACCAGTTCAGCGGAGGCATGAGACAGCGAGTCATGATTGCAATGGCGATCTCGTGTCAGCCGGATATCCTCATTGCGGATGAACCGACCACAGCGTTGGATGTTACTATTCAGGCTCAGATTCTAGAGCTTATGAAGAGTATGCAGGAAGAGTTTGGGACGGCCATTATCTTCATCACGCATGATTTAGGCGTGGTGGCCAGTATCTGTGACCGGGTGATGGTTATGTACGCCGGCCGCAAAGTCGAACAGTCGACAACCAGAGAAATCTTTCGTCAACCTCGTCATCCCTACACGGTCGGCCTCTTAAATTCCGCACCCCGCTGGGATCAGGGCGAGGATGATTTGCAGGCGATCGATGGGCAGCCACCGGACCTGCTCAATCTACCTCTCGGATGTTCCTTCAATCCCCGTTGTCAATTTGTCCAGGATTCCTGTTTACAGGACACGCCACCACTGGTGGCACTTGAAGGTGAAACTCCTCATCAACATGCCTGTCTGCAGGATATTACGCAGACAGAGGAGGATCACTCGTCATGAGTACGCCGTTATTACAAGTCCGGGATTTGAAAGTTCATTTCAAGCCTCCGCGTCGTGGATTTGGTAAAGCTCCCGCAGCAATCCGAGCAGTGGATGGTGTGAGTTTTGATGTGGAAGCCGGGCAGACGCTTGGATTGGTAGGTGAATCAGGTTGTGGCAAATCGACTACCGCACGGGCTGTGCTGAATCTGATTCGCAATGCTCACCGGGAAGGAGAGGTCATCCTCGATGGCACTCAGATAGACCATCTCGGTGAAGCGGCGATGCGTCCTTACCGAGCCAAGGCACAAATGGTGTTTCAAGATCCCTTTGCCTCGCTCAATCCCCGTATGACGGTGGGTAAGATTATCCGCGAACCGATGCGCAATTTTGGATTGGGTCTTTCCGACCAGGACGAACAGCTGGAAGTCATCCGATTGATGGAGCTGGTGGGGATCAATCCGCGATATATGAATCGCTATCCCCATGAATTCTCGGGTGGACAACGGCAAAGAATCGGGATTGCACGGGCCTTGGCAGTCCAACCTCAATTGATTGTTTGTGATGAAGCAGTTAGCGCTCTGGATGTTTCTATTCAGGCTCAGGTCATTAACTTGTTAATGGACCTGCAGCAAAAACTAGGCGTTGCCTATGTCTTTATCTCTCATGATTTGGCAGTCGTCCGTCATATTGCCAACCGGGTCGGAGTGATGTATCTGGGACGTATCGTAGAGCTTGCCAGCTCCGATGAGCTTTATCGAGATCCGAAGCATCCCTATACTAAAGCGTTATTATCTGCAGCCCCGGTTCCGGATCCAGATCAGAATGTGAGTCAAAAGCGAGTCAAACTAGAAGGGGAAGTTCCTTCTCCCGATATCGTCTACCCCGGGTGTCCCTTCGCGGATCGCTGTCCTGAAGTACTCGATCAATGTCATGCAGTGGCTCCGCAACTATCCACCGAGGCTCATAAAGTGTCCTGTCTGCTGTTTGAGGATTTTTAAAAGATGGGCCTATCAGTAAAACAGTTTAGTAAGCCGCTACTGATCGTCTGGATTATGGCGTACATCGGGTTGATTTCCGCGATCGTCGTGAATATGCAACAGGCTCGGGAACGAGTCGTAGACGCTCCGGATCAGGTTCGTCAGAAAGACCAATCAGATTGGGAAGCCTGGGTCAATAAATCTAACCAACACCAGGATGGGCAGTTGCCTGTCGAACGCAAGGAAATTGACTTAAAGTATAGACCCGTGAGTAATATGACGACGTTGCTGACTCAGTATTACGGCGTCTGTCTGACCGGCTTGATCGTGTTCTCAACATTGATCTTTGGCGCTGTGGTGTATATGTTTCACGGAGTGACAGGAGCGAAGGCCGCTGGCCCAATTACGCTCGAGCAAGAACTGGCCGGAATGCAATCCGGCGAGGAAAGAAATTAAGCGATGCCTGCCAAACGTGTAAAACAGAAAGTCGGAGAGACTTCGAGTGCTTCCACCGGATCCACTTCCGCACTTTCCCAACGCCCGGAGTTTAATACGGTCTGTTGGCAACCTCGCACTCAGCCCGTTCTGTTCTTTGGCGTGCTTAGTGCTTATACCGTAGCCGTTTTCATGGTTTATTGGTTCAGTAGCGACTGGACGATGACTGCCATTTCTGTTTGCTCGTTCTTGCTTGTGTCCTGGCGGTTATGGATGCCTGTGAAGTTTCATATCGGGCCCACTGGTATCATTCAATCTGTTTTGGGGCAACAACGACAACTTGGTTGGGGCTACGTTCAACAGATTCAGACTCAGCGAGGCGGAGTGCGAATTCACTATCAAACAGCGGAACCTCAGTTTGGCCTGAGCAGAACCATTGTGATCTCTGTTCCCTTCTCACATCAGGATGCACTGGTCTCCACCATTGAGTACTACCTCATCGAAAAGTAGATTGGTGTTCAAAGAACTTCAATTAGTACACCAAGGAATGCATAGGTTTTAAGCATGTCTGAACATGTGTTGGTTCTGGGAACGCACAACCAGAAAAAACGGATTGAACTGGAACAACTACTCGCTCCACTGGGATTAACCTTAAGGACTCTGGCGGATTTTGAGAATGCGATTGAGGTGGACGAGACCGGTACGACATTTTCCGAAAACGCGGCATTGAAAGCCAGTCAGCAAGCACAGAATTTGGGAATGTGGGTGATGGGGGAGGACAGCGGGATTTCGGTGGTTGCATTAAACAACGAGCCGGGTGTCTATTCCGCTCGCTACAGTGACCCCGGCGCCACCGACCAGCGAAACAACGAGAAGGTACTGGCAGAACTGGGAGACTTACCTCTGGAGAAACGAACGGCTTTTTATACATGTCATATGGCGATTTCGGATCCCTCCGGAGAAATTCGGGCAACTGCCGAGGATTATTGCTATGGTCGCATGCGGTTTGAACCTGCCGGCGAAAATGGATTTGGTTATGACCCGTTGTTTGAAATTCCGGAATATCATAAGACCTTTGGAGAGCTTGGTCCAAGTATCAAAAAAGTGCTAAGTCATCGTAGTCGTGCCATGCGGAAGATAACTGCTGAAATAAAAAGTTTAATGGCGACCGGAGGTCTGTAAAGGGACGGATTCCAGGCCTCGATTCGACGAAATCGGCCTATCCTCACAAACTTGGTTTTTGATACGCTTACGCCCTCAAATCACTTTCAATTTGGACGGGTGTTAGATGAAGAGCACGAGAATTACGGGATTCGTATTAGCCAGTTTGACGCTACTCACGTTGGGCAGCTCCACCGTGCGTGCGGAGAACCCATTTGACTATCTGTTTTTCCCTTTCCAAAAAGTGGACGCGGATCCGGCCAAACGATATGTAATCACACAGGAGCAGGGGCCGTGGATGGTGATGGCCACTTCATTTCGTGGTTCCGGTGCTGAGAAACAAGCACACGATCTGATTCTTGAATTACGCAAAGATTATAAACTTGAGGCGTTCATGCATCGCAAGTCGTATGATTTTTCCAATAAGGTGGAAGGCCGGGGAATCGACAGGTACGGCAAGCCCAAGCAGATGGTTTATAACCGCAATGTGCAGTTCGACGAAATTGCAGTCCTGGTTGGTAATTTTGAATCGCTTCAGTCAGACGATGCTCAGGAGCTTCTAACCAGGATCAAAACGATGCATCCCCGGACGCTGGGAGCAGAACCGGAAGCAGGCACGGCACAGGTTTATGCCGGATTGCGTTCGATTCAACGAAAACTCAATTTAAGTGCAGATAAAAAAGGTCCGATGGGCCGGGCGTTTATTATTAGAAATCCATTGCTACCTGCCGAATACTTTACACAAAACTCGGTTGATCCGTTTGTCGAACGCCTCAATAGCGGAGTGGATCACAGCCTGCTCAAGAATCCGGGCAAGTTTACTGTTCAGGTTGCTACGTTTCGAGGTAAAGTCGTTTACGACATTGAGAAAAACTACGATGCTGAAGCAAGCGTCTCAGACAGCCTGGTAAAGGCAGCCGAAAACGCTCATAAGCTCGTAGTTGCATTGCGAAAGCAGGGCATCGAAGCTTATGAATATCATGATCGCCATGAAAGCGTTGTCTGTGTTGGCAGTTTTAATAAACTGGGCACACGTCAGCTCGATGGCAAGATTAACCTGGAACCGCGCGTCGCGGCAGTCATGAAAGCTTATGGCGCTCAACGAGTACAAATCCCGAATTCAAGTCAATTCGGCTTGCGACCGCGAACATTGGGCGGCATTCAGTTTGACATTCAGCCACGGCCTGTGCACGTGCCGAAAAAATCAATTGGCTCGAGTTATCTATCTCGCTTTTAAACCCGCTGCTTAGACGACCAGACGAGCCAGAATGCGATCGCCTTCCACTCGCTCGGCGATGACTTTGACCAGCGAACCAATCATTGCTTCTTCGCCGGTGAATTGAACTGGCGCGTAGCGACAGGCTGTTCCCACCAATTGGCCATCACTGTTTCGATCTTTCGCTTCAACCAGAACCTCTAATTCAGACCCGATCAGGCTGGCAAAGTACTCTTCACGCATCTGATCTTCAACAAGCCCTAATTGCTTACCACGATCTTTCTTTACTTGTTTTGGAAGTTGGTTTTCCATTTCTGCCGCAGGCGTGCCTCGCCGCGCCGAGAACGGGAACATATGAATTTTGGAAAAGCCAACTTGTTGGACAGTATCCAGAGTCTCTGCAAATTCCGCTTCCGTTTCCCCGGGGAACCCCACAATGACATCGGTGGTAAAGGAGGGGTTCTCTAAGGCTTCACGGATTAAGTTGCAGCGGTTGATAAATGTCTTCTTACTCCACCGGCGACGCATTCGACGAAGGACAGAGTCCGAACCACTTTGCAGGCAGATATGCAGGTGCGGAGTGATCTTCTCTTTGAATTCAGCCATGACAGCGATCAGTTCTTTGGTAACTTCGGTCGCTTCAATACTTGAGATGCGGATGCGGAAATTTCCGGGACGCTGAGCAATTTCCTGCACAAGGTTGGCCAGTCGAATCCATTCTTCCCGCGGTTTGTGCATATTCCAGTCAACTCCATAGTGACCGATATGAATGCCGGTGAGTACAATTTCACGATATCCATTAGCAACTAATCGATCGACTTCATCGAGGATGTGTTGCATCGGGCGACTGGTCAGCGCTGGGCGAACATGGGGAATAATGCAGTAACTACAACGTAACAGGCATCCATCCTGAACCTTCACATAGGCGCGGTGACGGTTTCCAAACCCGGAGATACCGGTGGGGATATCGACCACACCAAAGCGTCCCAGCATGTCCGGTAACTCTCGTTTGTCAGTGACCACTTCGGCTACGTTTGGTAGGGCTTCGACTTCTTCCGGCGCACGTGTCGCATAGCAACCCATGACTACGATACGAGAGTCCGGGTTTTCTCGTGCCAATTGACGGATGACTTTGCGGCTTTTGGAATCCCCTTCATTCGTGACCGTGCAGGTATTTACGATACAGAGATCAGCCTTTTCATCCTGCTGGGCATCTTCATAACCAATCCGCGCCAGTCCTTCCCGAATGAATTCGGTTTCATACTGATTGACTTTACAACC
>MDTD01147346.1_pt1 | contig 20810 bp, 15 predicted proteins | sample 811221 | NCBI WGS metagenome assembly MDTD01 (sample SAMN05326646, study PRJNA326480) | marine metagenome | isolation source: seawater | place: Pacific Ocean: South West | collected 2011
ATCGCAGCGCGGCCTTCGATTACCGGCCGCTGTTCGACGCCGTCGAGCCGATCTTCTGGAAGTACGGCGGCCGGCCCCACTGGGGCAAGGGGCATTCGCTGGGGTACCGCGAGCTCGCCGCGCTGTATCCGAGGTTCGGCGATTTCTGCGCCCTGCGGCGCGAGCTCGATCCCCGGGGGCGGTTTCTCAACGATCATCTGCGGCGTCTGTTCCTGGCGGAGGGCACCGCGTGAAGCGGCGCGGCCTGCTGCTCGGCGGCGCCGGCGCCCTGGCGGCGGCCGGCGGGGCCGCCTGGCTGTGGAAGCCGGAGGATCGCGGCGCCCCCCACGACGCCTACTTCGCCGCCCTGAACGATCTGCTCAAGCGCGAAGGCCCCGGGCGCCCGGTGATGGTCCTCGACCTGGACCGGATGAACGCCAACGTCGATCGCCTGGCCGCCGCGGTCGGACCGGATCGCACCTATCGGGTGGTGGTCAAGTCGCTGCCGTCGCTGCCGCTGCTGCGCCACGTCATGGCGCGGGCGCGAACGGACGCGCTGATGGTCTTTCACCAGCCTTTCCTCAACGCGGTGTCGGCGGCGTTTCCGCACAGCGACGCGCTGCTCGGCAAACCCATGCCGGTGGCGGCGGCGCGCAGCTACTTCGCGGCGCTCCCGGCGGAGAACGCCGCGGCTGCGGGCAACGTGCAGTGGCTGATCGACACGCGCAGCCGGCTCGAAGCGTACCAGGCGCTGGCGCGCGGCCTCGGCGTCCGGCTGCGGGTCAACCTGGAGATCGACGTCGGGCTGCACCGGGGCGGGTTTCCCGGACCCGCCGCCATCGAGCCCGTGCTCGACGTCATCGCCGCCGACCCGGCGCACCTGACCCTGTCCGGGCTGATGGGCTACGAGCCGCATCTCACCGGGCTCGGCGCCAGCCTCGAGCATCCGGCGGTGCAGGACGTGCTGGCCCGCTACCGCGGCTTCGTCGAGCGGATCCGCGCCCGCGGCATCGACCCGGCCGGCCTCACGCTGAACGGGGCCGGCAGCCACACCCTCGGCATCTACCGGGGCGACGCCACGATGAACGATCTGTCGGCCGGGTCCGGCGTCGTCAAGCCGACCGACTTCGACACGCACCATCTGGCGGCCCACGAGCCGGCGGTGTTCATCGGCGCGCCGGTGCTGAAGCGCTACGATGCGCTGCGGGTGCCCGGCGACCCCTGGTTCGCCGACGCCCTGGCCTGGTGGGACCCGAACCTGCGTCGGCTGCATTTCATCTACGGCGGCTACTGGAAAGCCCGCTACGTGTCGCCGCGGGGCATTCCGGAGCCGCTCTACCACAGCACCAACCAGGAGCCCTTCACCACCTCGACGTCGGTGGACCTGGCGGTGGGGGACTACGCGTTCCTGCGCCCCACCCAGAGCGAGCGGGTCATGCTGCAGTTCGGCGACCTGCTGGTGGTGCGCGACGGGAAGATCGTCGACCGCTGGGACGTGCTGCAGGAGGGCGGCCCGGCGGAAGCGTGACACGGTCGAGATTCCCGGTCCGCCATTCGTCCGCTAGCTTGCTAGTCTTTTAGGAATTGCCGGGTCCGGGGCGACATGGACATACCCACACTGCTCATCGTGCTGGCGACGGTGCTGTCGCTGACCAGCATCGCCCTCGCCATGACCTGGCGCCTCAATCACGAGGAGCCGGGCCTGCCCCAGTGGACCATGGGCCACGTCACGATCTCCATCGGCATACTGCTCATGTCCGCCCAGAGCCAGTGGCATCCGCTGCTCTCCATCGTGCTGGCGAACATGCTCATCGCCTCGGGCTACGGGCTGTCCGTGGCCGGCACCCGGGCGTTCTTCGGGCGTGATCCCTCGACCATGTGGCGGCTGGTTCCGGTCATCGCGCTGATGGGCGGTGGGCTGACCTATTTCTCGCTGGTGGCGCCGTCTCTGCCCGCGCGCATCGTCCTCGGCAGCACCGTCTATGCCGGGCTGTGCCTGCTGGCGGTCGCCGAGTTTCACCGCCACGGCGGCATGGCGACGATGACGTCGCGCTACATGATGCTGGTGTTCTCGGTGTTCGCCGCGGCGATGGTGATGCGCATCGCCGTCAACGTGCTGTTTCCGTCGGGCAACGATCTGTTCACCGGTGGGCCCATGGAGCAGATGATGTTCTACAACGGCATCGTGCAGGCCATTCTCATCGCGCTCGGCTACATCATCCTGACCACCGAGCGGCTGCAGCAGGAACTGCGGGCCCAGGCCGCCCTCGATCCGCTCACCGGCATCTTCAACCGGCGGGCGTTCTTCGAGGCCGCGGCGGGCCGGGTCGCCGAGGCGGTGCGGGCGCGTCAGCCGGTGTCCGTGCTGGCGGTGGATCTCGACCACTTCAAGCGCATCAACGACGGCTACGGACACAGCGTCGGCGACCGCGTGCTGCGCCACTTCGTCCGCACCGCGCGGCGCGAGCTGCGCGAGCAGGACACCATGGCGCGGTTCGGCGGCGAGGAGTTCGTGGCGCTGCTGCCCCGGGTCGGCGTGAGCGAGGCGGAGAGCGTCGCCGAACGGCTGGCGCGACGGTTCGCGAAAACCCCGCTGCTGGTGGACGCCCGGCCCGTCGAGGCGACGGTGAGCGTCGGCGTCGCGGAGCTCGACGCCGGCGGCGAGCGGCTCGAAGGGCTGCTCAAGCGGGCGGACGACGCGCTGTACCGGGCGAAGTGCCGGGGCCGCAATCAGGTGCAGCGCGCGGCGGCCCCGACCGCGACCGTCGGAGGGCGGGAAGCCGTCGCCTGACGCCCCGGACCGGTCGGTGGCCCGATTCCCGGCCGGCACGGGCTCATGCCGCGTTGAGCAGCTCGGCCAGCAGCGGGTTGGGAAAACGCCGTTCGACGGTCACGCCGTAGAAGGTCTCCGTCAGGTCCGGCAGGGCCTCGATCTCCACCAGCGCGCCGCTCTCCAGCTCGTCGCGCACGACGATGGGCGGCAGCACCGCCAGACCGATCCCCTCCCGCGCGAGCAGCCGCATCATCGCCATGTCGTCCACCTCGGCGACGAGCTGCGGCGTGATGCCCATCCGCCCGGCGAGGGCATCGAAGGCCACCCGCAGGCCGCTGGCCAGGGTGGGCAGGATCAGCCCCGTCCGGTCGAGCCGTTCCGCCAGGGTCTGCCCCGGCGGGCACAGCTCGGGCGTGCCGATCAGGCTGACGCTCTGCTCGTCCAGGCGCCGGACGGCGAACGGCGTCAGGGCGTCCAGCGCCGGCGGCTGGTTGGTGAGCACCAGGTCGAGCTGCAGGGCGGTGAGGGCGCTGAACAGCTCGGCGGCGCTGCCGGAGCGGAGGATCACCTCGACGTCCTGCCGCCCGAGCAGCGGCCGCAGGAACGCGAGCTGAAAGTTGCGCGACAGGGTGGCCTGGGCGCCCACGCGCAGCGGCACGCGCTGACGGCCGCTCTGCTGCAGGGTGGCGAGCAGCTCCCGGCCGGTGGCGAAGATGGCGTCGGCATGGTCGAGGGCGATGCGTCCGGCTTCCGTCAGATGCAGGGCGCGGCCCCGGCGCTCGAACAGGGGGGTGCCGAGCCGCTCCTCGAGCTGGCGGATCTGGGTCGACACCGCGGACTGGGAGACGTTGAGATGCTCGGCGGCCCGGGTGAGGTTGCCCTCGTGGGCCACGGTGTGGAAGTAGCGCAGGTGGTTGTAGTTGAGATCCGCCATGGTGACTGCGGCCATGCCTCGATCAAACCTTATCGTTAAATAAAACAGAACGATAAATCAAAAACAATGAATTTTTATTAATCGTGAGCAGTCCCTAGAGTGGCGCCCGTTCCGAACAGGACCGGAGACCACCATGGTTCAGGCACTGCTGCCACTGCTCGCTCCAGCGCTGCTGCTCGCCGCGGCGCTGCCTTCCCTGCTGCGGCCCGGCGGGCCGGACCGCGCCGCGGCGGTCCGCCTGGAGTGGGCCGCGCTGGCGGCGTTCGCATCCGCCCTGGGCGCCGCCTGGCTGCTCTGGACCGCGGGCCCCGGCACCAGCCCGGTGCTGGGCCTCGGCGGCATCGGCCTGTCCGCGCGCCTGGACGTGGTCAGCGTCACGATGCTGCTGCTGGTGTGCTTCGTCGGCTGGATCGTGGTGCGCTACGCCGCCGTGTATCTCGACGGCGAGCCGGGCCAGCGCCGGTTCGTCGGCTGGATGGGCGCGACGGTGGCGGCGGTGCTGCTGCTGGTGCAGGCAGGCAATTTGATCCAGCTCGCGGCGGCCTGGATCGCCACCAGCCTGTGCCTGCACCGGCTGCTGCTGTTCTACCCCGAGCGGCCCCAGGCGATCCGCGCGGCCCGCAAGAAGTTCGTGTTCGCCCGGGCCGGCGACATCGCCCTGGTCGGCGCGCTGGTGCCCCTGGCAGTGGGCTACGACAGCCTGGACATCGCCACGATTCTGGAGGCGGCAGGGCAGGGCGTGGCCCCGGCGGGCGTGCTCTGGTCCGCCGCGCTGCTGGCGGTGGCGGCGGCCCTTAAGTCGGCCCAGTTCCCCAGCCACGGCTGGCTGACCGAGGTGATGGAGACGCCGACACCGGTGTCCGCGCTGCTGCACGCCGGGGTGATCAACGCCGGCGGCTTCCTGCTGATCCGCTTCGCCGACGTCATGCTGCTGGCCCCCGGCGCGCTGGCCGGGCTGGTGATGCTCGGCGGGTTCACCGCGCTGGCCGGCGGCGTGTCCATGCTCGCCCAGCCGGCGGTCAAGACCTCCCTCGCCTGGTCCACGATTTCCCAGATGGGATTCATGATCATGCAGTGCGGCCTCGCCCTGTTCCCGCTGGCGCTGCTGCACATCGTCGCCCATTCGCTCTACAAGGCCCACGCGTTCCTGGCCGCGGGCACCGCGGTGGACGTGGTCGCCCAGATCCGCCGGCCCGGACCCATCGCCGTGCCCGGCGGCGCCGCCGTGGCCCGGGCATTCCTGCTGGCGCTGGTCATCTACGGCTGCGTGGCCGCGGTCCTCGGCGTCGACGGCAAGTCGGCCCAGTCGCTGGCCCTCGGCGCGATTCTGGTGCTGGGCGTCGCCTACCTGCTCGCCCAGGGGCTGGCCGACCGGGCGCCGCGCGCGCTGACGATCCGCACCGCGGTGTACGCCGTGGCCACGTCGCTCGGCTACTTCCTGCTGCAGACGCTGGCCGAGAACGTGACCGCGGGCACGCTGCCGGCGGCGCCGTCGCCGGGACCGCTGGAGTGGTCGCTGCTGGTGGTCGCGGTGCTCAGCTTCGGACTGGTGGCCATCGCCCAGGCGACCTTTCCGCTCTGGTCGGATCACCCAGCGGCGGCCGGCCTGCGCGTTCACCTGTCCAACGGGCTGTACGTGAACGCCCTGCTGGACCGCCTGCTCGGCGGCTGGACCGTCCGGTCCGGCCAACCCCATGTTCATTCCCACCGGGAGCTCGGCACATGAATGCATTCACCCAGGACGTCCGTCACCCGCAGGCCGACGGTCGGCCGGCATCCGTCGACCTCGACGCGCTGGCTCGCGCCGTCGATGCCGCGGCCCGGCAGATCCCTCCAGCGTGGCCGCTGGCGGCCACCGTGGCGGTCAACCCGTTTCTCGGTCAGACCGGGGAACCGCTGGCGCGGGCGTCGGCGCGGCTGCAGCGGGTCGGCGGGTTCCGGCTGACCCGACCGCGGCGCGAGTATCTCGACGCCATCGACCAGGGCGTGATCAGCGACGACGACCTGCGCAGCGCGCTCGACGCTGCGCCGGAGCGCCACGACCTCTCCGACCTGGCGGCCCTGAAGCGGGCGGCCGGATCGCCGGCGGATCCGCCGGCGGCGCTGGCGACGGTGGCGGAGCTGGCCGCCGGCGCGGACGGCACCGACTGGCCGGCGGTGACCACGGATCGCATCGGCGCCTGGGCCGCAGGCTACTTCGACGCCGGCCAGGCGCTGTGGGCAGCGCCCCGGGGTCAGCGGGCGTGGGCGGCCTACCGGGCTCAGGCGATTCACGACCTGACGCCGGAAATCCTCGGGCTCTCCGGGTTTGCGCGTTTCGTCGCCGCCCTGCCGGACGATCCCATGGACGCCATCGCCCGGTTCGCCGCGCGCCTCGGGCTGACCGCGTCCGCCCTGGAGAGCTACTTCCACCAGCTTCTGCTCGGCCTCGGCGGCTGGTCGCAGCTCGCCCGTCAGCGGCTCTGGGAGGCCGAGCTGGCCAATGGCGCCGACCAGACCGTGGGCGATCTGCTGGCCATCCGCATGGCCTGGGAGGTCGCCCTGTTCGAGCGTTTCGAGGATCGCATCGCCGACGCCTGGCGGGGCATCGCCGCGGCCCATGCGCTGCCGGTGCGGACCAGCGCCGCCGACGCCGTCGACGCGGTGCTTCAGGACGCGGCGGAGCGGGCCGCCCAGCGCCGGCTGGCCAGCGCGCTGGCGGCGCCTGGGGCAACGCCTGTCGCGGCAGGCCCGGAGCGTCCGCTGCTGCATGCGGTGTTCTGCATCGACGTCCGGTCCGAGGTGTTCCGGCGCGCGCTGGAGTGCGAGGACTCGGAAGTCACGACCTCCGGATTCGCCGGCTTCTTCGGTCTGGCCGCGGCCCATCGCGGCTTCGCCTCCGACGTCACCGAGCACCGGCTGCCGGTGCTGCTGACGCCGGCCCGGACCTCCCGGTCCGGCGGCGAGTCGGACCGGGACGCGGACCGGCGCGCCCGGTTCGGCGCCCGGGCGCGCCGCGCCTGGGGCCGCTTCAAGCTCGCGGCGGTCTCGTCGTTTGCCTTCGTCGAGGCCATGGGGCCGGTTTATGCCGGCAAGCTGCTGCGGGACGGACTGCGCCTCGGACGGGCCGGCCGCCCGGCGGAGCCCGCGCCCGAGTTCGACCCGTCCGTGGCGCTCGACGAGCGGATCGAGATGGCCGAGGCCGTGCTGCGCGCCATGTCCCTGACCAGCGGTTTCGCCCGGCTGGAGCTGCTGATCGGCCACGGCGCCGGCGTGGTCAACAATCCCCACGCCAGCGCGCTGCACTGCGGCGCCTGCGGGGGACACAGCGGCGAGGTCAACGCGCGCCTGGCGGCCCGGCTGCTGAACGACCCGGCGGTGCGCCGGGGCCTGGCCGGCCGCGGCATCGCCGTACCGGCCGACACCTTGTTCCTCGCGGCACTGCACGACACCACCGCGGACTCGGTCACCGTGTTCGACGGCGACGCCGACACGGCCGCGCACCAGGCGGACCTGGCCCGGACCCGCGCCTGGCTGGCGGCGGCCGGCCGGGCCGCACGGGAGGAGCGGGCCGCCCGGCTGCCCCGCGCCGAACGCGCCCGGGACCTCGAGTGGCGGGGCCGGGACTGGGCCCAGGTACGGCCGGAGTGGGGCCTGGCCGGCTGCAGCGCCTTCGTCGCCGCGCCCCGGTCCCGCACCCGCGGCCGCAATCTGGCCGGCCGGGCGTTCCTCCACGACTACGACTGGCGCGCGGACGAGGCCCGCGGCTATCCGGTGCTGGAGCTGATCATGACCGCGCCGGTGGTGGTCGCGAGCTGGATCAGCCTGCAGTACTACGGCTCGGCGGTGGCGCCGTCGGCCTTCGGCGCCGGCAACAAGCTGCTGCACAACGTGGTGGGCGGTGTCGGCGTGGTCGAGGGCAACGGCGGGGTGCTGCGGGCCGGGCTACCCTGGCAGTCGGTGCACGATGGCCGGTCTCTGGTGCACGAGCCGCTGCGTCTGACGGTGTGCATCGAGGCGCCGACTCAGGCCATGAACGACATTCTGGCGCGTCACCCCGCGGTACGGGCGCTGTTCGACAACGGCTGGCTGCACCTGCTGTCGATGGACGATGCCGGCGGGATCGTCGCGCGTTACGCGGGCGATCTGCGCTGGGCGCCCTTCGAGGGCGCCGGGGAGTCGGCGCCGGCCCGGGACGCAGCCTGACGGGGAGCCCGGCCGGCGGGCCCGGCCGGACTGGACGAAACGGCGTCGGCCATGGTCTTTGCCCGGTGCCCGCTGCGGCTCAGCGGATGCCGGTCAGCACCAGCTTCTGGATGCGCCGCCCGGTCGCCACCTCGGTGGCGTAGAGGTTGCCTTCCGAATCCACGTCGATGCTGTGCAGCCAGGTGAACTGGCCGGCCTGCCGGCCGATGCGCCCGATCGCCGCGATGGGCTCGTGGCTGGCGCGATCGTAGATCCAGATGCGGCTGTTCACCATCTCCGCCACGTAGAGGAAGCGGCCGTCCGGCGACAGGGCGATGTCAGTCACCGTGCCCGTCGCGCCGCCGTCCGGCGAGACGACGATGTCGCGCACGAACTCGAGCCCGCCGTCCTCCGCCTGCCGGAAGAGCTGCGCCCGGTTGTTGCGCCGGTCGCAGACGTAGACGTGGCCGTCGTCGGTGCGCACTACGCAGTGGACGATGTCGGCGAAACGCCGCGAGGCCGGATCGTAGCGGGTGGTGTCCTGCTCGGGGTCGATGGCTTGCGGTGGCTCGCCGTAGGCGCCCCAGTAGCCGGCGAAGGCTTGGTCGTCGCCGCTGAAGCGGATCACCCGGCGGTTGGTGTAACCGTCCGCGATCAGCGTCTGCGCGCCGTGGTGATGAATGTCGGCGGGCCGCCCCAGCGTGGTCTCGTCGGTGTTGCCGCCGTGCTGCTCGCGCCGGCCGATGGCGCGGATGAACTCGCCGTCGGCGGTGAAATTGAGAACCGCGTGGTCCCCGTCGCCGTTGCCGCCGATCCAGACCGTGCCGGCCGGGTCGACGAAGATGCCGTGAACGCTGTTCGGCCACTGATTCACGCCGTCGATCACCGGGCCCGTATCCGGTGTGCCCCAGCCCCCGAGATAGCGGCCGTCCCGGGCGAACCGCACCACCGTGGGCGCAGGCCGGCAGCAGTCGGCGATGGGCGGCTCCAGGGTCACGCCCACTTCGGTCGGGTCGAGGGTGTGGGGGCGGTGCACGGCCCAGATGGTGTCGTCCGCGTCCACGGCAACGCCGGAGACCTGGCCGAGCATGAGATCCGCCGGCATCCGGGGCCAGGCCGCATCCACCTGGAACCGGGGAAACGGCTTGTCGGGCTGCGTCACCTGGGTGTGCAGCGGCACCAGCGCGGGCGCGTCGGCCTCGGCCGCGGCGGGGCGCGAATGGCTCAGGGCCGCGGTGAGTGTCAGAACGGCGAGCAGGGCCGTCGTGGCTGGCAATCCCGTGGGGTGACGCATGCGCTGGCTTCCTCCGGCGTATCGGTGACCGGTCAAGCTTATCAGCTTGTCTGTGGCGGCACGCCTGGGCGGCGGGCTGTGAATACGTAGTTCCTCGGATTAGTCGATACTAAATTAGCTGGTACTAATATAAGATCTGGTCGGGCGTGATGGGCACGCCGGACGTGGGGCATCGGCGACGGGACGGCGACATGAAGCACCAGCTCACCAGGCTATCGACGGAACGGCCACGCACGGTGTACCTGATGGTACTCGTGCTGACCCTGGCGCTCGGCGCGCTGATTCCGCGGATTCACGTCGACACCGACCCTGAGAACATGCTGCCGGCGGATCAGCCGGACCGGGTGTTCCACAACCTGGTGGAGCAGCGGTTCACCCTGCACGACGCCATCGTGGTGGGCGCCGTGAACGAGGACCATCCGGACGGGGTGTTCAATCCCGAGTCACTCTCGGCGCTCGTCGAGCTGACGGACGCCATCCTCGCCATGGACGGGGTCATCGATCGCGATCTGATGTCCCTGTCCACCGCGGACAACATCACCCAGGCCGGCCCGGGCACCATCCGCTTCGAGTGGATGATGCAGCAGGCGCCCGGGGACGCTACGGGCGCGCTGGCGATACGGGACGCCGTGGACCGCCTGCCGCTGCTCGAGAACACGCTGGTCTCTGGCGACGGCAAGGCCGCCGCGATCTACGTGCCCATCGAGAGCAAGGATCTCTCCTACGACGTATCGCAGCAGATTCAGGCGGTCGTGGACGGGCTCGATTCCCCGGACGACTACTACATCACCGGCCTGCCCGTCGCCGAGGACACCTTCGGCTTCGAGATGTTCGTGCAGATGGGCATCTCGGCGCCGCTGGCCGGCGTGATGCTGTTTCTGCTCATGTGGTACTTCTTCCGCAGCGCCTCCCTGGTGGTGGCGCCGATGATGGTGGCCATGGCCACGGTGATCGCCACCATGGGGCTGCTGATCGGGCTCGGCTTCACCGTGCACATCATGAGCTCGATGATTCCGATCTTCCTGATGCCCATCGCCGTGGTGGACTCGGTGCACATCATGAGCGAATTCGCCGACCGCTATCACGAGGGCAGCGATCCCCGGGAGGTGGTGGGCACGGTCATCGACGAGCTGTTCAAACCGATGCTGTTCACCTCCATCACCTCGGCGGTGGGCTTCGCGTCACTGATCATCACGCCGATTCCGCCGGTGCAGGTGTTCGGCGCCTTCGTCGCCTTCGGCATTCTGCTGGCGTTCATCGTCACCATCACCCTGGTGCCGGCCTACATCGTACGCATGAAGCCGGACCGGCTGGCGCGGCTGCACGTGCTGGCGGTGAGCGGCGAGGGCGACAACGCCATCGCGCGCCTGCTGCGCGCCTGCGGGCGCATCGCCTTCGGCCGGCCCTGGCCCATTGTCGCGCTGGCCGCGGCGGTGCTGGTGGTCAGCGCCGTCGGCATCGGCCGCATCGAGATCAACGACAACCCGGTGCGCTGGTTCAAGGAGAGCCACCGCATCCGGGTGGCCGACGAGGTCCTGAACGAGCACTTCGCCGGTACCTACGACGCCTTCCTGGTGCTGGAGCACGCGCTGCCCGACGAGCGCCTGGACACCTTCCGCCGGAACGCGGCCGCGAGCCTCGACGCGCTGGACGACCAGGCCCTCGCCGGACGTCTCCGCGGCCATCTCGAGGCCGACCCGCCGGCGCTGGACCGGCTGATCGCCGACCTCGACGACGCGCTGTTCGAGGCGCGCGACGCGGACCTCGACCGCCTCGAGGCATTGCTGGGCGACGCCGAGTCGCTGCAGCAGGCGCGGCGCTATTTCCTGCGTCCGGACGCGCTGGCTTACATCGAGTCGCTGCAGGAGGCGCTGATGGCGTCCGGCCTGGTGGGCAAGACCAATGCGCTGCCCGACGTCACCAAGGTGGTGAACCGGGAACTGCGCGGCGGCGACGCCGCGGACTACCGCATTCCCGACAGCGTGCCGGCGGTGGCGCAGACCCTGCTGCAGTACCAGTCCTCCCACCGGCCCCAGGATCTGTGGCACATGGTGACGCCGGACTACGGCGCCGCCGCGATCTGGCTGCAGCTCACCTCCGGTGACAATCAGGACATGACGAAGGTGATGGCGGCGGTGGACGCCTGGTTGGCCGACAACTCGCCACCCGCCGGGGTCAGCGTCGACTGGGCCGGCAAGACCTACATCAACGTGGTCTGGCAGCAGGCCATGGTGGAGGGCATGCTGCTGAGCCTGCTGTCCGCGTTCGCCATCGTGTTCGTGATGATGGTGGTGCTGTTCCGCTCGGTGCTGTTCGGCCTGATCGCCATGCTGCCGCTGTCGCTCACCATCAGCTTCGTCTACGGCCTGATCGGCTGGATCGGCAAGGCCTACGACATGCCCATCGCGGTGCTGTCGGCGCTCACGCTCGGGCTGTCCGTCGACTTCGCCATCCACTTCGTGCAGCGCTTCCGCACCCTGGCGGCGGAGGCGGGCGCCTTCGCCGGCGCCGCGGCCGGCATCTTCGAGGAGCCGGCCCGGGCCATCTACCGCAACGCCGTGGTGATCGCGCTCGGCTTCACGCCGCTGTTCTTCGCGCCGCTGGTGCCCTACATCACGGTGGGGGCCTTCATGGCCTCGATCATGGCGATCTCGGCGGCGGTGACCCTGTTCCTGCTGCCGGCGGTGATGTCGCTGCTGCAGCGGCTGTTGTTCAGAGAGACGGGTGCCGCGAGCGGCGCGCCCGTCACGGACTGAGGAGGATGATCATGATCGGACGACTGACCGCCATCGCAGGGCTGGTGCTCGGCGCGGCGAGCGCGACGGCGGCGGCGCCGCTGGAGGACGCCGACGCCATCGTCGAGCGGGCCAACCTGGCGGCCTATTATGCCGGCGACGACGGCCGCACCGAGGCGCGCATGCTCATCACCGACGGCCAGGGCCGCGAGCAGATGCGCCAGTTCACCATCCTGCGGCGCAACCCGGAACCGGGCGGCGACCAGCAGTTCCTGGTGTTCTTCTCCCGCCCGTCCGACGTGCGCGGTACGGTCTATCTGGTGGAGAAGCACGTCGACCGCGACGACGACCGCTGGCTGTACCTGCCGGGGCTGGATCTGGTGAAGCGGATCTCCGCCGGCGACAAGCGCACCAGCTTCGTCGGCTCTCACTACTACTACGAGGACGTCTCGGGCCGGCTGCCGACCGAGGACACGCACACCCTGGTGGAGACCACCGGCGAGCATTACCTGCTGGAGCACCGGCCCATCGATGCCGACAGCGTCGAGTTCGCCAGCTACCGCACCTGGATCGACCGGGAGACCTTCCTGCCCATGAAGATCGAGTACAGCAACGACGACGGCGAGGTGTACCGGCGGGTGGAGTCCCTCGACGTGGCGGAGTTCCAGGGCTATCCCACGGTCACCCGGACCCTGGTCTCCGATCTGGCCGGCGGCGGCACCACCGAGATGCGCTTCCGCTTCATCGAGTACGACATCGGCGTGCCGGCCGACGTGTTCGCCGAGCGCTCCATGCGCACGCCGCCGCGGGAATGGCTGGAGCGCGACCGGTGAGACGGATCGGGCTGATGGTCGTGCTGCTGTGCTGGTCGTCCACCCTGCCGGCCGCCGAGTCCCCGCCGGAGGACGGCTGGGACGACTGGGGCGACGACTGGGACGAGCCCGCGGCCGGGGGGCTGGTGTGGACGGGCTTCGTCGAGGGCGGCCTCGGCGTGCGCACGGACGGCACCGAGCCCCATCGCGCCACCCTGGCCGAACTGCGCGCCCGGGCCGAGACCGAGTGGGTGGGTGATGCCGTGACCCTGGCGTTCAAAGGCGATGTCTGGAACGACGCCGTGACCGAGGCGTTCGACGCCGAACTGCGCGAGCTGACCGCGAGCTTCTCCCTGGGAGAGCGCGTCGACGTGACCGCCGGCCAGCAGGTGCTGACCTGGGGCACGGGCGATCTTGTGTTCCTGAACGACCTGTTTCCGAAGGACTTTCAGTCGTTCTTCGCGGGCCGCGACGACGAGTACCTGAAAGCGCCGTCCGCCTCGATCCGGCTCACCCACTACGGCGACGCCGTCAACACCGACCTGGTGTGGACGCCGGTGTTCGAGCCCGACAGCTATCTGACCGGCGAGCGGTTCTCCTTCTACCTGCCCGGCGCCGGCGTCATCGGCGCGCCCGAGCCCGACCTGTCCGCGGACGAGCCCGACGGGGATCTCGCCCACGGCGAGATCGCGCTGCGCCTGTTCACCCGCCGGGAGGCCACCGAGTACGCGCTGTACGGCTACCGCGGCTACTACAAGCAGCCGGCCGGCGTGCGCGACGACGGCACGCTCTATCATCCGAAACTGTCCGTCTACGGCGCCAGCGTGCGGCGCCCGGCGGGCAGCGGCGTGTTCAACGCCGAGCTGGCCTGGTACGACTCCCGGGAAGATCGCGGCGGCGACGACCCCCGGGTGCCCAACTCCCAGGCCCGGCTGCTGTTCGGCTACGAGCGGGAGCTGATCCGCAACTGGCAGGTCGGGGTGCAGTACTACGCCGAGTGGACCGACGCCCAGGACCGGGCCGAGGCGGCCGCCGTCGATCCGGCGCTGGTGCCGGACGAGCTGCGCAGCCTGCTGACCGCGCGGATCACCGGGCGGCTGAACCGGGAGACCCTCACCCTGTCCCTGTTCACCTTCTACTCGCCGAGCGACGACGACGTGCACTACCGGCCCCAGGCGAGCTACCGGCTGTCGGATGCGTGGACGGTGACGGCGGGGGCGAACCTGTTCGCCGGTGACAGTCCCGCGACCTTCTTCGGTCAGCTCGACCGCAACGACAACGCCTGGGTGCGGGTGACCCGCTACTACTGAAGACGTCCGGCGCCGCGCAGGCGCCGGCAGGTCACCCGCCGTGCTGGTCGCGCAGCACGCGCTTGAGCACCTTGCCCGAGACGTTCTTGGGAATCTCGTCGACGAAGAACCAGGCCCGCGGCCGTTTGTAGCCGGCGAGCTGCTCCCGGCACAGGGCGTCGAGGACGGCCTCGTCGGCGTGCTCGCCGGGCCGCAGCACCACCGCCGCCGCCACGCGCTCGCCCCAGTGCTCGTCGGGCAGCCCGAACACGGCCGCCTCGGCCACCGCCGGGTGGCGGTAGAGGGTTTCCTCCACCTCCCGCGGGTACACGTTCTCGGCGCCGCTGACGATCATGTCCTTCTTGCGGTCGACGATGTAGACGAATCCCTCGGCGTCCATGCGCGCCATGTCGCCGGTGTGGAACCAGCCGTCGCGGAAGGCCTCGGCGTTGGCCTCGGGCCGCTTCCAGTAGCCGGACAGCACCTGGTCGCCGCGCACCACGATCTCGCCGGGCTCGTCCACCGCGCAGTCCCGGCCGTCCTCGTCGACGATGCGCACGTCGGCCAGGGCGCCGACCCTGCCGGCGGCCCGCAGCAGCCCGGGGTCCGCGCCCGCGGCGCGGACGTGGTCGGCCTTGGACATGAAGATCACGTTGCCCGACAGCTCCGTCATGCCGAAGCCCTGGGTGAAGATCGGCCCGAAGCGGTCCATGGCCCGGCGCAGCACGGCGGCGGGAATCGACGAGGCGCCGTAGCCGATGGCGTGCAGCGAGTCGAGGCGGTAGCGGTCGATGTCCGGGTGATTGAGCAGCATGTTGATCATGGTCGGGGCCAGCGCCGTGCCGGTGACGGCCAGCTCGTCGACCATGCGCATCCATTCCTCCGGCGTGTAGGCCGTCATCAGCGCCACCGGATTGCCGCCCACGTGCTGGCCGAGCACGGCGAAGCCGGCGATGTGGCACAGCGGAAAGGGAAACAGGAAGCACGGCTCCGGCGGCGGCTCCGCCGGCATGCTCACCTGGGCGTTGAACATGGAGGCGAACAGGTTGCGGTGGCTGATCATCGCGCCCTTGGGCATGCCGGTGGTGCCGGATGTGTAGATCAGCCAGGCCGGGTCGGTGTCGGCCACGCCGCAGTCGGGCACCGAGGTCGGCTGGCCGTCGATGAAGGCCTCGTACTCGTCGCCGAGACACAGGGTCCGGCCGACGCTGGCGCACTGTTCGGCGATGGCGGCGGAGGCGTCGGCGAGCCCCTCGGTGTGCAGCAGCACGGTCGCCTCGGCGTCGTCGACGATGCGCACCAGCTCCGGCACCGCGAGACGGTAGTTCAGGAACACCAGCCGCCGTCCGGCGGCCGGCACGCCGTAGTAAGCCTCGACGTACTCCGGCTGGTTGTCCGCCAGGATCGCGACGTGCTCGCCGGCGCTGCCCCGGGCGCCGAGCGCGTGGGCGAGCTGCATGCTGCGGTCGTGCAGACCGGCGAAGGTCAGGCGACGTCCGTCCTGGGTGACCAGGGCCGTCGCGTCGCCCCGTCGGCGCCGGTTGTGAACCAGAATGTCGTGGAGCAGCACGGCGTCAGGCGACGCTGCGCAGGGCTTTCAGCTCGGCGATCTGGGCCGCCAGCGCGTCGATCTTGGCGGTCAGTGCGGCGATGTCGTCATCGGCGGTGCCCGACGCTGCGGCGCAGATGCGCTGGTACTGGGCCTTCAGGCGCCGCCCGCTGTCACGCTCCTCGCAGATGTAGCGGCCGAGCAGGGCGCCGGTGTCGGGATCGATGGTGACGTCGTTGAGGAAGCCCCGGAACGGGTCCCGGCCGTCGTCGTCGCCGCCGCCGAAACGGGCCACCTTGTCGGCATCGCTGGCGTCCGAGGCGAGGAAGGCGCACAGCCCCTCGAAGTCGTCGAACACCTGATAGGCGGTCTCTTCGCAGACGGCGTGGCCGAGCTCGCAGAGCCGCTTGGTGAACGCCGCGGCGTGCTCACCCTCGCGGATGGCGACGAAGCGCAGCACGCCCTCGAGCTCCGTGTCCCGGGTGGCGTCCGCCCAGGCGGACAGCAGCGCCTCACCCTTGCGTTCGTTGACGGCGATGGAATTCAGCAGCGGAATGAAAGTCGGTTCGGTCATGCTCGCGCTCCCCCCTCGGATGCGTTAACGTAAAACACGTTATAACCCGGGGGAGAGGGACATGGCAAAGTCGGGGGGCGGTCCGGGCGGCGAACGCCGCGGGCTAGAGGCAGCATTCGGCGGCGTGCGCACCACGCTGGCGGAGCAGCGCGAGATCTGGCTGGAGGCGCTGCACGAGGACGCGATCTGGGAAGGGCCGACCTTCCACACGCCGATCTGCATGATCGGCCGTGAGGCCGTGTCCCGGTTCATGGAGCTGCTGCTCGAAGTCGTGCCCGAGTTCTCGACGCGGCTGATCGCCGCCTACCCGACCGACGAGGCGGAGACGGTGATCATCGAGTCCGTCGGCGGCGGGCCCACCATACACGGCGGGCGCTACCGGCAGCGTTACTTCTCGAAGATCACCTCCCGGGACGGCCGGGCGTTCCGCATGCGCGAATACTGCAACCCGTTCCAGACCTACCAGGCCTTCGGCCGGGACTTCTGGGAATCGCGGATCGACGAGATCGCGCGTTCCTGCAACGTCGACTGGCCGGCGTCCCAGGCGCCGGACGAAGCCCGCCTGTAACCAGGGCCGGCGGGGCCGATGTAGCATCGCAGGACAGAATCGACGGGAGGACATCGATGGCACCGATTCCCAAGGGCGGCACCGTGGCCGTCACCGGCGCCGCCGGCTTCATCGGCGGCTGGGTGGTGAAGCTGCTGCTCGACAAGGGCTACCGGGTGCGCGCCTGCGTGCGCGACCCCGGCGACGACGATCGCGTCGGCTTCCTCAAGGCCCTCGGTGGTCACGCGTCTGGCCGGCTGACCCTGCACGGCGCGGACCTCGACCGGGACGGCTGCTTCGACGAGGTGTTCCCCGGCTGTCACGGCGTGTGCCACGTGTCCCACGTCAGCGACTACGACGACGCCGACTACGTGCGGCGGGTGTGCGACCACGTCATCGCCAGCGTCGAGGCCGCCGGCACCGTGGGCCGCGTGGTGCTCACCTCCAGCATCGCCGCGGTGATGTCCGAGGTGGATCTGCAGGAGTACGTGCGGCGCCCGGTGTTCCACGAGGACCGGTTTCCCGACGAGCAGAATCCGAAGCGCACGGCGGCCAAGGGCCAGGGCTACTCCATCGGCAAGGTGATCGCCGAGCGGGCCTTCGCCGAGGCGGCGGCGCGCTCCGGGCGGTGGGACGCGATCACCGTGTGCCCGGGCGACAACGTCGGCCCGATCCTGTCCGCCCATCAGAAGGATCGCGGGCCGTGGCAGCACATCATCGAGGGCATGCTGCTCGGCCGCTACGACCAGACCCAGGCCTACCGGCCGTGGATGACCGTAGACGTGCGCGACGACGCCGCCTGCCACGTGGCGCTGCTGGAGAGCCTCGCGGTCGCCAACGGCGAGCGCTACATCGCCTGTTCCACCGAGCGGCGCGACGTCGAGGACGTGTGCGCCAGCATCGCCCGGCTGCTGCCGGAGCTCGACTTCGCGGTGACCGCGCCCACCGATCGTCATCCCGAGCGCCTGCAGGCCAGGGAGGCGGAGATGCGGGCCATCTGGGCGGGCACCGAAATACGCAACGACCGGATCCGTGCCGTCTCAGGCATCGAGTTCCGGCCGCTCGACGACTCCATCCGCGACTGCGTGGAGTCGCTGATCAGCGTCGCCGGCATCCAGCCCGTACGGCGCCGGGGCGCCGACGAATCGTGATAGTTTTCCAACGTCAGGGGAGATACGACGCATGAGCTACGAAACCATCCTCGCCGAGCAGAGCGACGGCATTCTGAGGCTGACCCTCAACCGTCCGGAGAAGCTCAACGCCTGGACCTACCGGATGGCCGCGGAGCTGACCGACGCCATCGAGAAGGCCAACGCCGACGACGACGTGATCGCCATGGTGGTGACGGGCACGGGCCGGGGTTTCTGTGCCGGGGCCGACATCGAGGACGTGTTCAAGACCCAGGCCGAAGGCGGCGACGTGGGCGGCGGCAGCGGCCGGCGCCGGGACTGGGTCAAGCTGGTCCGGGAGTCCAAGCCCATGGTGGCGGCCATCAACGGCGCGGCCATCGGCGTCGGACTGACCCAGGTGCTGGCGATGGACTACCTGATCGCAGGCAGCGGCGCCAAGCTGAGCGCCCGGTTCATCAAGATGGGGCTGGTCCCGGAGCTGGCCAGCTCCCACTACCTGGGGCTGCGCTGCGGCTTCGGCCAGGCCAATCGGCTGATGCTGACGGGCTGCACGATCTCCGCCGAGGAAGCGGCGCGCATCGGGCTGGTGGACGAGGTGGTGGCGCCGGACGCGCTGCTCGAGGCCGCCACCGACATGGCGCGGCAGATGGGAGAGAACCCCCAGGCGGCGCTGAAGATGGTCAAGACGCTGGTGACCGAGAACTTCAGCGAGGGCGACACGGATCTGGTCCAGAAGCGTGAGATGGAGGCGCTGGCCACCTGCTACGCCTCGGCCGAGCACAAGGAAGCCATCGCCGCCTTCATGGAGAAGCGGCCGCCGGACTTCAAGCGCGCGCGTCAGGACGCCTGACCGTGGACAGGCCGGCGGGCGGTCCACCCGGATTCGAACCGGAGGCTGATGCCATCCCCGCGTTCCGCCGTGCCCTCGATCGGGAAGGGCCCGTACCCACGCGGGCCCGGGTCGCCCAGGGCATGGGCGGCCTGCCGGACGTGTTCAAGGACTTCGCGGTCCGCACGTTCCTGCTGCTGTACTACAACCAGGTGCTCGGCCTGCCGGCGTTCTACGTGTCCCTGGCGCTGGCTTTCGCCCTGGTGGTGGACGCCGTCACCGACCCGCTGGTGGGGTCCCTGTCGGACAACTTCCGCTCCCGCTGGGGCCGGCGCCACCCCTTCATGTACGCGGCGGCGCTGCCGCTGGGCGTGTGCGTCTACTTCCTGTTCGCGCCGCCGGAGCTGGCCGCCGGGGAGTCCCGGGACGCGCTGCTGCTCGCCTGGCTGCTGGTGTTCATCGTCGCCACCCGGGTGGCCATGACGTTCTTCGCGATTCCCTGGAATGCCATGTTCGCCGAGTATTCGGACGACTACCGGGAGCGCAGCGCCATCGTCAGCTACCGCTTTCTGATGGCCTGGCTCGGCGGCATCGTGTTCTCGGCGTCGGTGTACACCTGGGTGTTCCCCGGCAGCGCCGAATATCCCCTGGGCCAGCTCAATCCTGCCGCCTACCAGACCTTCGCCTGGGTGCTGGCGCTGTGCGTCAGCGGCACGGCCCTGGCCACCGCCCACTTCACCCGGGACCAGATTCCCTATCTCATGCAGCCCACCGGGGCGGTGGAGCGGTTCCGGCCGGCGCGGCTGGTCGCCGACGTGAAGCTCGCCCTGGGCAACCGCGACTTCGTGATCCTGCTGGGCGCCGTGCTCTGCTCGGCGCTGGTGATCGGCACGGTGCAGGCGCTGGAGATCTACGTCCGCACCTACTTCTGGGGGCTCGACACCAGCAGCCTGCGCTGGCTCAGCCTGTCCTTCTGCGGCGCGCTGCTGGCCTTCGCCACCATCGTTCCGCTGCAGAGCCGCTTCGACAAGAAGCACCTGCTGGTGGGCTGCTCGGTGGTGCTGACGGTGCAGGGCATGGCGCTGATCGGCCTGCGGCTGATCGACGTGCTGCCCCCCAACGGTTCCACGCTGCTGCTGGTGCTCTTGATCATCGACGCCGTGCTGTCGGTGTACCTGGCCATGGTCGCCCTGACCATGTTCGTGTCGATGATCGCCGATACGCTGGACGTCCAGGAGCTGGCCACCGGCCGGCGTCAGGAGGGGCTGTTCAGCTCCTCCGTCGGCTTCGCGTCCAAGGCCACCTCGGGCTTCGGTCTGCTCGCCGCCGGCGCGCTGCTGGACGGGGTGATCGGCTTCCCGGCCGGCGCCGGCGCGTTGGGCGGGCCGCCGCTGGACGGCGACGTGGTGCTGCGCCTCGGCGTGGTGGCCGGGCTGGTGGTGCCGCTGGCCAACGTCGCCTGGATGGTGCTGGCGCTGCGTTACGGGGTCACCCGGGAACGCCATGCCGAAGTGCGCCGGGAACTCGATGCCCGCCATGCCCGGGAGCGGTCGCGCCCGAACTGAGAACGGACGGCCGCATGGACCGTGGCGACGCCTCGGGCCATGATGGCCGTCGTCGACCAGGGAGGCGGGTGCATGATCGGACGCAGGGCGTGGCTCGGATTGGCGTCGGGGGTTTCGGCCGCCGGCATGGTGGGGACACTGGGTACGTGGCCGGGCGTTGCGGCCGCGCTGGCCGGGCCGGCCCCCGACTCGGCTTTCGGGTTCGCGCCGGACCGTGTGCCGATGAATGCCGCCAACCTCTGTCCCATGCCGTCGGCCATCGGCGCTGCGGTTGCCCGGTTCGCCGCCGAGCTGGACCGGGACATGAGCGCCGGCAACCGCCGCCGGGTCGAGGGCTTCAAGGAAACGGCGCGCGCCGGCATCGCCCGCCAGCTCGGTGTCGACGCGGACGAGGTCGCCATCGTCCGCAACACTTCGGAGGCCAACGGCATCGTCGTTCAGGGGCTCGAGCTGGCCGCCGGCGACGAGGTGCTGCTGTGGGACCAGAATCATCCGTCGAACCATCTGGCCTGGCGGGTGCGGGCCCGGCGCGATGGGTTCACCGTCCGTGAGTTCCCGGTGCCGGCGCACGCTGCCAGCATCGACGAGGTGGTCGACGCGGTCACCGCCGCGTTGACCCCCGGCACCCGGGTGGTC
>MDTD01132523.1_pt1 | contig 20805 bp, 12 predicted proteins | sample 811221 | NCBI WGS metagenome assembly MDTD01 (sample SAMN05326646, study PRJNA326480) | marine metagenome | isolation source: seawater | place: Pacific Ocean: South West | collected 2011
AACCACATTGGTAGTCCCGCCCGGATTCGAACCAGGGTCATGGCATCCAGAGTGCCATATGATGGACCACTACACTACGGGACTTCGCTCCTGCGGTGAGCGGTTTTGTATTTCAACGAACCCATGACAGTTTAGGCCCCGACTCATGCTCGGAAGCGAGCCATGATCTCCTCATGCTTCTCCAGGCTAGGTCTCAGCATGTCCGGCGGAAGATCGCATAGCGGTGTGTCCACAAGGCCCTGGTCCTCATCCGCCGTCGGCATCTCCGTGTTGTGATGGAGCAACCCCGTCACGTGCTTCTTGTCTACCTCTGCATTGTGGAGGGCCGCGATTGCTGCAGTCGGGTTGGTGTGGTCGTATTCCGAGGATAGCGTCTCGAGCCTGAGAACGCTACCATCGAAGAGCTTCACATCCTCGTAACCTCCCTCTGGGATATCGACCTCGTTAATCGGCTGGAAGTGGTGGATGAAGTCGATTCCATGGAGCTCCTCGCCGTGATCCTTGACATACCCATACGAGCTGTAAGACTCGTCGTTGTTGGCGAAAGTCACACATGGGGAGATGACGTCGATCACAGCCATCCCTCTGTGGCTCAGAGCAGCTTTCATCAGGGCCGTCAACTGCTTCTTGGCCCCTGAGAATGAACGTGCGACGAAGCCGCACCCCAGATTGATGGCGAGCTTGCACATGTCGATAGGGGGCTGTTCGTTTGGGGCACCCTTACGCTTCTTCGACCCCTTCTGAACGGTCGCGGAGTACTGGCCCTTGGTCAATCCGTAGACCCCGTTGTTCTCGATGATGTACACCATGTTCAGATTCCTCCTTATCGCGTGGATGAACTGTCCGATGCCTATGCTGGCCGAGTCGCCGTCGCCCGATACCCCAAGGTACACTAGATCCTTGTTGACCATGTTCGCACCAGTCGTAACCGAGGGCATCCGGCCATGGACCGTGTTGAAACCATGCGATTTCCCGAGGAAGTAGGCAGGAGTCTTGGAGGAGCAGCCTATGCCGCTCATCTTCGCAATCCTACTCGGGTCGATCCCATTCTCCCAACAGGCCTGGATTATCACCCCTGAGATCTGATCGTGACCGCAGCCAGGGCAAAGAGAGGAAGGACCTCCCGTGTAGTCGCTTTTCGGAAGATCGATGACATTCAGTTTCACGGGCCTCATGGTTCCACCTCTTCAAGAGTCTGCAAAATCAGATCAGCGTATATTCTGGCGCGCGGAGGCATACCGTCTGAGTATGCCACGCTGGATATCTTGGAGGCCAAGTCGCTGGGGAGCTCTTTCCTCAGGACCCCGTACAATTGCCCATCTCGATTGATTTCGAGTACAATGACTCTCTCATGCCTCTCAATGAATGCCTCGACATCCGGGTGAATGGGCATGGCACGAATTCGACATTGGCTGACCTTCAAACCGGTCTTCTCAATCATGTCATCAATCTCTTGAATCGTGTTCTCCATGGATCCCATGTAGATGATGCCTACGTCCTGCTCCTGCTCCTCCCTTAGTATCGGTGCTGGGAGATCTGCTCTGGAATTGTCTATCTTCCTCTTCAAGCGCATCATCAGTTTCCTGTATACTTCCGGCTCCTCGCTGTAGATTCCATCTTCATCATGACCTGTCCCACGGTATAGGATAGGATCCAGTCCTGACCCTGGCAGAGTTCTGTATGGCACCCCATCACCGTCAACGTCTCTGTACCGTCCATAGTTTTCGATCGCGGAAACTTGCTCTTCTGTACGTAGGACCTTGCCGCGATCGATCTTTTCTGACGGGTATTCGAAACCGGTGCATACCCAGTTATTCATCCCGAGGTCAAGATCAGAGAAACCGAACACAAGAGTCTGATAACGCTCAGCATATTCGAAAGCCCTCCAACCGTATTCGAAGCATTCCTCCACAGTTCCTGGTATGAGGACGATATGTTCGGTATCTCCGTGGCTCGCTTCTCTCAGGAGATTTAGGTCGCCTTGCTGGGTACGTGTTGGGAGTCCCGTGGAAGGCCCAACCCTGTTCACGTCCCAAATGACTCCAGGGACCTCCGCGAAATATGCCAAACCGATGAATTCAGACATCAGGGAGATGCCAGGCCCTGAGGTGCAGGTCATGCCTCTTCCTCCTGCCCATCCCGCTCCAAGAACCATGCCTGCAGCTGCAAGCTCATCTTCAGCTTGAACCACGGCACAGGTAGCCTTCCCGTCGCTCGTGTCCCTCAACTCGGGCAACCATTGAATGATCCCTTCTGCCACTGATGACGATGGTGTGATTGGGTACCAAGATAGCATGGTTATGCCACCATATATGGATCCGAGCGCCACAGCCTCATTGCCATCAACAAGGAAGGTGCCCTCGTCCTTCTCTCGCGCCTCGACTACATGGGGGCTTTTCCAATCAATCTCTTCAGCAGCTATGGCACGCCCTTCTCCTATGGCTCTCAGATTCACCTCGACTGCTGATGACTTGCCCTTAAACTGCCTGTTCACAGCACGCTCAAGGGCGCCTTGGTCTATGCCGATTAGATGTTGAATTACGCCAACATAGTACATATTAGCAATCATCTTTGCCATTTTTGGATTGATTCCGCGCGCGAGTTTAGTCATAGGGAGGCCAAATACCAGGCAATCGTCTCTTTCAACAGGCATCTTCACGTTTTCGTTGTAAATTATGACCGTACCAGACTCAATCTTCTCGATGTCCTTGAACCAGGTATCTGGATTCATGAGGATCTGGATATTGGTCCTGTCCCCAGGTGCCTGATATCCATTGTCGGAGGCGCGAATGATGAACCATGTCGGGAGGCCCGAGATGTTGCTCGGAAAGAGATTCTTCCCACTCACGGGAACACCCATCTCGAATAATGCATTTAGCAGTATCAAATTGGATGACTGAGAACCAGTTCCATTGGCCGTTGCGACGTTGATTACGAAGTCATTTACTGTAGCGCCCATGTCCGGAATACACACCCTTGCAATCGCACGCACAGTATACGAGCGGCCCTCGCTGATGAGTAACGAACTTAGACATTCGCGTAAAATATGTCAAATATTCAAACCTCGTATGTACCTTCCAGATACATCAAAATCCATCCATCGATTGACCCGTCAGGTTTTCAGCAAACACCCTCTCGCCAAGCCCATGCCAGCCTCCTCCAAGGTCAAGGACGCAGTTAGTAAAGCGAATACAGCATCAGAAGATGGAGACTACGATCTAGCTCTGAATACCCTGAGAGATGCATGGGATGACGAGTTGAAAAAAGGCGATCAGGTGGTGCTAATCAGAACAGCAGGAATGATACATATGTCAAGGGGCCAGGCAGACGATTCCATACGACGTCAAGCATGGAAAGATGCTAGGAGGAACCTCGAAAGAGCACAGAAGCTCGACACCGGAAATAAGGAGACAAGAAGGCAATTGAATAGCCTGATGTCGATGATGGACGAGTCAGGAATATACGTTGGACGCGGATTTTCGTTATTCGCTAACGGTGAACCGACTCCATTCGGACTCCTGGCGATGTTCGTTTCTGGAATAATCCTCTTAGCAATATTCGGACAAGGCAGGGAGATCATTGACAGCTTCGGCGAAGCAGAGTCGAACCCAGCCGCCGAGGGAGACACCGTCATCATGACCGTCAGCTATTATCCACACCAGGGGGCCCAGAAAGTTACGGAGGATATCGAGATTCAGCTTTATCCTGACGATGCCCCTAATCATGTTGCCAGTTTCATAGAGCATGTTAGCAATGGGATGTATGACGGAACTTCATTTCACAGGGTGATTGATAATTTCATGATACAGGGCGGCGATTTCCAAAATTCCGATGGAACCGGGGGTTATGCTTCTGGATTCTACGGGTACTGCAACGGGCAGCAGGCAGCCTCCTCGCAGGATTGCTCACCTACTAGCTACACACTCCCCGATGAGGCGGATAACGGCCTCCTGCACGAGTCATGCACCATCTCGATGGCTAAGACCTCGCAACCTCATACGGGAGGGAGTCAATTCTTCCTCATTCCTGAAGACAGCGCACCAGAATGGCTAGATGGAAAGCACACTGTATTCGGCTCAATATTATCTGGTTGCGACGTTGTTACGAGCATAAGCGAGGTACCGACCGACGACGGAGACCGACCGGTCAACCCTGTTGTTTTGATATCTGCAGTCTTGATATCAGAGTGACCCCGAGTCGGCATCTTCAATTGCTTGAGTCAAAGGGCCCTCTTCGATGGCCTACGAGATACCGTTCAATGCACTTAGGTCATTCGAGGCCTCAGATGGCTCCGAGAGGCGTTTCGTTTCGATAGAAGCATTGGAGGAGAATGGCTCTTGCAGCATTCGAGATATGCCGTATACAATACGAATTTTGTTGGAGGCAGCACTCAGAAGATGCGACGGCCATCTGATAACTGAAGATGACGTACTGAGAATCGCTTCATGGAAGCCCGGTTGCGAAAGGGCTGAGATTCCTTACCGTCCAAGTCGTGTCCTTCTACAGGACTTTACGGGCGTTCCCGCTGTTGTTGATATAGCCGCTATGAGGGATGCGATTGTCGAGATGGGCGGGGACCCTTCCAAAGTGAATCCTCAAGTTCCGGTCGATCTAGTCATAGACCACAGCATCCAAGTCGATGCTTCCGGCTTGATACCCGCTGCACTCGAACTCAATCTTGAGTTTGAATACCGCAGAAATATGGAGCGGTACTCCTTCTTGAAATGGGGGCAGGCATCATTTAACAACTTCAGAGCAGTACCTCCAGGACGTGGTATTGTACACCAAGTAAACCTCGAATGGATAGCGACCGTTGCTCGCGAGGAAGAAGGTCTGTGGTTGCCGGATTCGCTAGTGGGTACCGACAGTCATACAACGATGATAAATGGCCTTGGAGTACTTGGCTGGGGCGTCGGAGGAATAGAGGCAGAGGCGGTCATGCTCGGACAGCCGATCTACATGCTTCTGCCGGAAGTGGTCGGCATGGAGCTGACTGGTTCCCTGAGCCCCGGAGTAACTGCTACAGATATGGCGCTACGAATCGTAGAGATGCTGAGGGAGCACGGGGTAGTCGGACGTTTCGTAGAATTCTACGGTGAGGGCCTCAACGCACTCAGTCTTCCTGACAGAGCTACGATCGCTAACATGGCGCCAGAGTATGGCGCAACATGCGGATTCTTCCCTGCCGACTCAACCACCATGAACTATCTGAAAAATTCAGGGCGAGAGCAATCAATGGTAGATGATATCGAAACGTATCTTCGCGCGAATCGCCTCTTCAGAACCGAATCAGACTCGCCGCCCCTATTCACATCCACTCTGAAACTAGATCTATCCTCTGTCGAATCTTCCCTGGCAGGCCCCAAGAGACCTCAAGACCGAGTCGCACTCTCTGAGATGAGAGAACACTGGAGGGATTCTCTCACAGCTCCTGTGGGCCACTCGGGACACGGTGTCGACCAGAGCGATGTATGTGCAACTCAGAACCTTTCAGATCGAGGCGTTGATTTGAGTCACGGCTCAGTAGTCATAGCAGCTATTACTAGCTGCACGAACACCAGCAACCCATCAGTCATGGTTGCCGCCGGACTTCTCGCTAGGAACGCGGTAAAGGCAGGGCTATCCATCAAACCCTGGGTCAAACCGAGCCTCGCCCCCGGGTCAAGAGTTGTCACCGAGTACCTCGAAGCGGCAAATCTCGACGGAGACCTCAGCACCTTGGGATTCAACACTGTCGGGTACGGATGCACAACATGCATAGGGAACTCAGGTCCATTGGATGATGACATAGAATCTGCCATAGATTCGTCTGATCTTGTAGTCGGTAGCGTGCTATCCGGAAATAGGAACTTCGAGGGCCGTGTTCATTCCAAAGTGAAAGCAAACTACCTGGCAAGTCCGCCGCTGGTCGTTGCATATGCCATAGCAGGCCATCTCGATTTCGATTTCTCCGTGGACCCAATGGGCCATGATTCAGAAGGAAACCCAATAATGCTGGCCGACTTATGGCCATCAGATGCTGAGATAATTGAGGTGGTGTCAGAGGCAATAACCCCTGAGATGTACAGGGATAGATACGCAGATGTGCTTACGGAGCCAAGATGGGAGTCCATACCAGCGACGACATCGCAACTCTACGATTGGGACCCAGATTCGACCTATGTTAGACGCCCATCATTTCTGAATGGCATTCCCAGAAATATAGAACCCATAGATCCGATAATTGGCGCAAGAGCATTGCTGATGCTTGGTGACAGCGTCACAACGGACCACATCAGCCCCGCCGGGGCATTCGCATCATCCTCGCCAGCCGGCCAGTATTTGACAGACAAGGGCGTATCTTCGCGAGATTTCAATTCCTATGGTAGCAGGAGGGGCAACCATGAGGTGATGATGAGGGGCACATTTGCAAATGTGCGTATTCGAAACATGCTAGCGCCAGAAACAACAGGAGGATTCACCACACACATGACTTCCGGAGATGTTGTATCGATATTCGAGGCAAGCAGAAGATATCGGGACGAGGGCACCCCGCTCATCGTGATTGCAGGCAGTCAATATGGCACGGGCAGCAGTAGGGATTGGGCCGCCAAGGGCCCCTTACTACTGGGAGTCAGGGCTGTAATAGCAACTTCCTTTGAACGGATTCATCGTTCAAACCTCGTTGGAATGGGTGTTCTGCCCCTGACATTCGTAGACGGTGATGATGCCAAATCCCTGGGTCTAAACGGCACTGAGTCATTCAACATACCCGCAGATGCAGCCCTTGATCCGGGTCAGAACATCTCCATTAAGGCTAGAAAAGAAGACGGCTCAACAATACTCTTTGAAGCAGTAGTTAGACTCGACACCCCTGTTGAGGTGGAGTATTATCGCAATGGAGGCATTCTTCAGACCGTTCTAAGGGGACTTGCTGATTGAGGGGGCATTGCTGCATGGTTAAGATGAGATTTTCTTTCAGGCATGAGCCGAATAACATAGCCACAGTAATTGAGGGCCCTGAAGCTTGGGTGAAACATTTTGTCGAGCAGATAGGCCTCGGACTGGACTGTGGCTGGATGATGGAGATGAGCCAACAAGGTCAGAAATCGAAAGACGAGACCACCCTCGAAGAATCATCATTGCTGCCCGGCCCACCCCCCGATCCATCTAAGATTCCTGCAGTTATACGAGAGATAGGTTCATTCGATCCTTCTGAGAATTTAGAATCCAATAAGCCGCCGCCCTTGGATGAGGAGGAGCTCCGTTCATTCATATCAGAGATGCCCGAGCCAGAAATCCCCCCTGATTCCATATCTAACGACCCACTCACGGAAGAATGGCTTAGATTAGTACTCGCCATAGTGGTCACTGAACATGGAATTTCCTCAATGATGCCCGAGACTATAGCCAGCATTCTTTCGGAAAGAACGAGTCTCGACGATATCGCAGTATCTATTGCACTCAAGCGCTTGTGGGTTGCAGGGAAGGTAGATAAAATTCTTACAGAAAGGGGCGAGGAGTACTCTCCTTCGCCATCCTGGATACAAGTCTACAGGGAATAAACCCAGCATAATTCCAAGCGCAACTGTCGGCAAACAATAAGAGAGCCCAGTATCTCCGGGCTGCTATGCACAGCGGAGCCAACGTGAAAAGAACTGAGAATAGGAGGGCTAAGGCAATCACTCTCGTGGTGATGATGGTCTCAATGACCCTGATTTCCTTCGTGCCGGCCGCAAGCGCTTCGCAGATCACTCAATACGCCGTGCAAAGAGACCCTCATTTCGTAGCGACAGGCGATCTTGACTGCGATGGGGACAACGATATCGCCGCATCAAGCAGTATGGGTTTCTACCTTACATCGATGTTCAACGACGGCGCGGGAGGCTTCCCCGACAGACAAGACATATTCATCGCAGGAGGCGTTGGAGACTCCCAGCGACAGAATATCTTCCAGACTGCAAACAGTCAACAGATAGAGATAGCAGATATCGACGGCGATCAGATGCCGGATATTGTTTACTTCCAAGAGAACGTAAGATTCGTCGGGGAGACATTCGTCCGCCCAGCGAACCTGACTGTGCTCTGGGGCGAGTGTAACATGAATACTCACCAGTGGAGCCGAGATATCATCGAGATTCCGTCTCACCCATTCAGTCAGGGCATGGATGTAGGGGACATCGACGATGATGGCGACGACGACATAATACTGGCAACAATGACGCCTGATGGTGGACAGACGTATCTTGAGATTTTCAAGGGCCCAGACCCAGGCCCTCAGGCAGATCAGACAATATTGGTCCCTGCTCCCACGTATGGGCACTACAGCCACATAGAACTCGGTCAATGGGGCGAAGACCTAGCCGAGGACCCATTCACCGGAGCCACACTCCCGGGCGAGTGTGAGGACCTGGATCTCTGGGTCCTACGAACGCCCAGGTACAACCCAGGAGCGGGTTACTCCGTTGGCAACTACGATAACATGACTGTAATCGAGTTCGACTGTGTAACGGGGCTCTATGCCGATCCCAACGTTGGAGGTTCCGCAGCAGCAGCAGTCCATGATTTCACGCTTGATGCAGAGCATGGATATGAACTTCAGATTGACGTAGAAGATACCGATGGAGACGGAATAATCGACATGGTTGCCGCTGTAGACGGAATAGAGGGAAGAGTGAGTTACGCAACAAGGAGCAGCGTAAACTCAAATTGGGACACTCGAAATTACATCAACCTTGGAAATTACAAAGGCGCATCGATCACCATCTCGGACGTGAATGGGGATGGTAACATGGACTTCTTTGTACCAACCGAATTGACGCTGACAAGGCTGCAAGATTCGTCATCAAAGAACCAGACTTACACCACTGTCGAGAATCTGAGAGAACTCAACAGCGTAGAAATCATTCTTTCAGATACCCAGGGTACGGGTTATCTGTCTCCAATATCTTTTGATGTTGGAAGAAGACCTACCGTGGCAGTACCCGCTCAACTCAAGGGAGACGACTCAACAGCACAGGAGATAATCATCGGCCAGCGCGACTATTCCTATCGTTTCTCAAGCGGAGCTATGTGGATGGATACCCTGGGTTGGCCAGGCGCGGGAGACTTCCTATCCGTACTGACACTGGACAATCAAGACGTTGCGATAGATGGCTTGACAATCGCACCCGCTTCTACTGATCCAGCGACTGGTTCAGCCCAGTTAGGCGAGGGAACAAGATTTGTGAATGTCACTCTGATGAATACCGGGCTCAACCCCGTAAGCGGGTCGGTTGATCTAGATCTCGCAGTAAAGGAGGTCACGGGAGGAGATGACACCGTAGTTTACTCAAATGACTTCGATGGGACCATCGAGTCTTCCAACTGCACCTCGTGCACATGGGTGGGGGCGTCATACACGTCCGACTTCTCCCCGGGAACATCTTGGCACGAGGAGAGAAACTCCACAGCACTGACGGAGAACGTCTCAACTTACGAGGCAGACCACAACCCAACCAACTACATGTGGGCTGGACTCGACTACAATGGAACTGACGAAAATAACTCTGGATATTTCAACAACATGGATGAGGCCTTCATACTACAGAACGTAGATCTCACCGGAGCTGATGCCGCTTTCTTGGACGTATCGATTCTCTGCAGCGTTGCATACACCAACTTGTTCCTATCTGAACCGTATGTGGTCCAAGAACGCTGGTTGTACGAGGATTCGTGCGGCATAGAAGCCTTCTCAGAAGGAAGGGGATGGGAACGAGTATGGTTCCAAGGCGGATACGACCAAGATCGGTACTTCAACATCCTAGCATTGAATCAGGACCCTGAACTCGAGATCAAGAACTTCGCAATCTATCCATACTTCATCACCGAGTGGACAAACTACACATTGGGAGGTTCCGAGGACAATTCAACAAATACGCTGGAAGCAATCGACCTCACGCCTTATGCCGGAGAAGTCATCGATCTGCGATTCCGCTTTAGGAGCGGGTTGTATGGCTCTGTGGGTACTGTTGACACATCCTACGATTCAGGATTCGATGGTTTCGCATTCGACAATATAACCGTCATAAAGCGAAATACTGCTTTCGGAGAAGTACAGTCTGTCTCGCAACAAGTCAGCTTCCAGCCACTTGCTGCGGGCGAGAAAAGGGAAATTTCTCTTTCTGCAGATTTCATCGATAACAAGACATACTACATCAGTACTGAGCTGTCAAACTTCAATGGATTCGTTGATCAGGACCCCATTAACGACGCATTGAAGTTCCAAACCACCGTTAGGAACCTATACGATCCTGGGCTAGCAGCCGATCCATTCGTCGATTTCGAACCAGGTGTAAGGTATGCTTCTGCAGAATATCCGATCGATGTACGAGTGCAGAACTTCGGAAATACGATAGTGAATTGGACTACAGAAGCCGAGATATTCAATGCATTACCAGATCTCACAGCTATAGAGGATTTCTCGGGGATAAACCCAATATGGACAGACGATAATGATCAGCCAGGCAAGGAAAATGGTACTAGGCTAGACGACTCTACAACGTCAAACCAGGCACTTCCGCAGAATCAAGGCGTGTTCAAGAATTTCGCATATTGGCTTGGAGACCCCGATATCGGATACGGCGATAATTGGGATGAGACGCTTACAGTAGGTCCGGTTGCAGTATCGCAGACAGATTCTGACTACACCTACGCCTCATGGGACTATTACGCAGAAGGTGACTATCTCCAAGACCAATTCGGCAATGTTCTTGCAGTTCGCGATTCAGCATCTCTGACTGTCAATTGGACAAAGAGCGGACAGTCATACACGGGTCTAGCATACGGTTCATGGGTGGATTTGAATGAGAATGGCCTTCAGCGTACAAACCCGGAAGATCCACAATTCCATGCGTGTGAAGACTTCGATAACGATGGTAACTACGATGAAGCAGAATACTTCGGCGATAGGAACGATCAGGGTAATTACATCGTTTGGTTCGACTCCGAGTCAATTGTGAAGTCAGTAGTCCTAGATTTGACTCACATTGTGCTACAGAACCGTACATCTGACGAGCCACAGGAGTGGAGAGATGAATGCACTTCTCTGGCCGATGCTGAAGTCACACTCACATGGAGATTCACCTCCAATGGGGATGGCGTCAACGGCAATGCCGGCCTGGCCGGATTCGCCATAGACAATATCAGATTCGAGGAATTCACATTCGAAGACGATGGAAATTATTCGGTCCCAGTCAACGGACTCGACTCCCAGGAAGGGAGAACCGTCTCATTGGGCACACATGATTTCGACTCCGGTTTGTATCGAATCGATGTCAGGACTATCTTTGACAACAATGATCCCACTCAGAAGTGGTATCTTGCTGAAGAGGTCAACCCTTCGAACAACTTCTCTAAAGTTCAGTTCAGTATCGATAGTGCTGAGATAACGCTTTTGCAACCCAACGTGCTTGACTGTGTTGGCGATGTGACGTATGAGTGCGTTTATCCAATAAGCCCGACATCGGCACATACATACTCGCTTCCAATACTCAACGGTGTTATCGAAGGGGTCTACGAGGTTACGATGACCGTCGTAGATACGACGACCGGCCAGACGGTGTGGCAGGCAAATTCGGATAATGGGCCGTTCGACTTAGTCCCTCATCAGCGCACATTCGCCAACTGGTCCATAGGATCCAACGTCGAATTAGGTTCCAGTGGGATGTTTAACTCATGGGAAGACAGTAGAAAGTACAATCTAAGCTGGGCAGCCAAACTTGTCAGCGACGATAGCGACAACGGCAATGTAAGATTCTTCGAGATCACCTTCATGGAAGATATCGACGTAGCCATCCTATCCAACCCAACAGACCAGAACCGCCTCCAGAGGGTCAAGTCAGATCTAGAAGCCATGGGTATGGTGTACACGCAGTTCCGAACAAGTGAATGGGAGGACTACGTTACGCAAGACTGGACTGGGGTGTACGATAAGGTACTCCTTCCATGGCAAACTGATTACAACGCTGAATACGGCGAATATTACCAGAAATTGAATGAATTGCGCGAAGACGGGCTTTCAACCAATGACGTCCTGGATGACTTCATGGTCAACGGAGGTACTTTGCAGGTTCATCTGGGTCCATACAGGAATGATTACGTCCCAGATAACCTTCCCTTTGGAATGGATATCCAGGAGAGGAACCCTTCGAATTCATCAATCAGATTTGATTACGAAGACGTCCGTGTTATCGATCGTTATCACCCACTTCTTTCTAACATCGAACTAAGTTACTTGCAATCAGTTCACGCTGGTCAGTATGTAGCAAGATCGGGGCTGGATATCTCGCAAGTTCAGCCCAATCAGGTTCCTTCTGCATGTGGTGGCAGGATATCCGATCCTCTGGGAACATTCCACAGCCTTCTTGGAAGTGTTGAGTACGGCTCGCAGTCCTTGCTAAGTCTTTGCAACAGGGGTAACGGGGGAATGATTGTTACAACCATGGATGTTGAAAACCCAAGCTTCTCAGAACCATATGGTAGCGAGTCAATGCCCTTGCTTTCCAATATGCTCGCTTACAGTGTAACACCGTATCCTGTTGATTTCGGAATTGCTGGGGATACGTTTGACCTAACCATAAACGGTGAAGCGCCCTCAATCAACACCGTAACCAAGGCATACAATACGGTGTACATAAAGTCAAATTCGCAACTTCAGTTTAGCTATGTGTCTGAGCAGAGCGGACTGATAGCCGATTGGACCTTGGAGCCAGGTGGCGAGGACTCAGTAACGGGATGGGACAATGAGATTGTAGATCCAGGTGAGTATTCGTGGGTATCCCAGACATCCGCAGACCTCCCTACGCTCGGATCATTCTGCGTTGAGGACACATTGTCTTCCACAGGGTGCTTCCTCGGTGCTGAATGGCTCCTCACGCTGTATCTGCATGATGCAGAGGGCCATACAAGGATGACATACGTCCGTTTGATTACTAATGATACGCTGGCGGATGAATCCGACCCAACCGCATCTTTTTCCTTAGTTCAAGACGATCTCACAGACGAGTTCGTCACAAGTGATGGAACGAAGACTGTTGGAGGGGTTGATTGGGATGTCTACCGTGTCAGATTGACTCCCACCGGCGACATATCCCTGTCGTTCACAGGTGCTGACAGCATTGATCCAGATGCTCCCGAGGGTGAGACGGGTATCCAAATGTACTCGTGGCGTGTTTACTTCGACTATCCTGTAACCTCCCAGCCAAGTCTAGAGGGGCATTTGTTCGAAGTCCCCGCATTGGCAGGAGGAGACGCATTCACCTACACGTTCCGTAACGTGACCAGCGACGGCGTCCTGGAGAATCAAATTCGAATGGAACTTATTGTTTACGATAAGGCCGGTAAAGATTCATCGAAGGCAAGAATGTACTTCGTAGTAGTAGGTGAAGACTATGGGGACGCGCCTCCAGTGGTGTCTTTCAGCTCTCCAAAGCCAAACGACTCTCAGACTGGAGATTTAGTCACAATTAGTGGTACTGTTGTTTCAGGCGCCGAGAACTCGGACGTAAGGATACAAGTGGCACTCGATGCGGCTACTCTAGACTTGTCGCCGACTCCGAAAAATACTCAGAAGGCAATTGGTAAGTACAACGAGACAGGATTGCTCGGCGATGGAGCCTCGTTCTCCATCACACTGGATATCTCCGATCTCTATTCTGAAACAGATGGAGTGCTATCTACGGTTTACATCCGAGTAATAGAAGGCGATGGCCTGAGGTATACAACAACCTCTAGTGAAGACATCTATCTACTCAAGAGAAGCAGCGACCCCTGCGAAAGAGACCCATCTGCTGATGGTTGCGATACTGAGGGGCAGGGCCTAGGGCTGATAATTCCGATTGTAGGGGCCCTTCTACTTGTCCTAGCTATAGCGGGAGTTACTCTTTCGATGAAGGGAAGGGGCTCTTCTGCAGTGAGTGATGAAATACGGTCGTTCCAAGGTGTGGAGGATATGGACCCAGTCGAAGCCTATGTGCAACAGATGGTTGGACAAGGATATCCTGAGGACTATGCAAGGCAGTATGCCCAGGACTACTACGCTAATCTAGAAAAGAAGTAGGCGAACATGTCACTTTGAAGTGAAACCCGTAGTCCAGCGGCGCTGCATGCGTTGCCCCTCGGCAACGATTCTGCTATGGCGTTCTATCCATGCCGGAGGTCTGTATTTCAGCATCGACTTGTGAAGCCTGCCTTCTCTGATATTCTCTGGTATGCACACCTTACCAGATGCCATTTCTATGTCGAGTGCACGATCTAGATCGGTCGCATTCCTATTCATCCATCTGAAAAGAGGTTCGGAGACACGAGTCATTGTGAAGAATGCAGTTAGGATGATCAGAAATGTGGCTACTTGCCCTTTAGCACCATAGGGAGCAAGGGCAGCGGAGGCAATGAATCCGAGTACGAATACAAGTGGTGCAATCATGAAGAATAGAAAGTATGTCTGAGATACTGGCTTCTGATTCCGATATCTCTCAATTTTCTCCCATCGGGGGTGATTCGGATCTTGAGGCCTAAAGACATCCTTCTGCCTAAGTCCAAGGGCGTCCTTCAAACTCCTCCCTACATCTGCAGTCCTACGTTTCTGAGATTTTGTCAGCGTATTCTGATCTAGATTCTCAATTGAATCCATTATTTTGGATGCCGCAGCGTATTCTCCATATCTTGCAAGAATCGCCACCTGCTCAATCATTGGGGCAGGAGATTCTGGCTTTAGAACACGATATTCCTCCCACCACTCCAGTGCATCCTCCATCATGCCCAGGTGATCAACAAGAATGAGCCCCCCAAGGGCCCATGCTTCATCTAGATCAGGATTGAATGAAACTGCTGAACGAAGACATCTGACTGCGTTAGCGCACTGCGAGAGATCAGGGTCTATCGGTCTCCCCCTACTTCTTGGGGGGAGGTGTAGATCTGCAGCCTCAAGCCACAATAAACCATCTTCAGGATGGTCTTTCAGAGCAGCTTCAATCGCTTCAATAGCCGCTTCTCGCCCTTCTTCTTTCAGGGTCTCACGAATCCTTCCGAGAACATCCCCCTGCTCACTCATCGAGCGGAGGGCAGCGGCATCGAGAATGAATGCTCCTGTTCACCTCGACCTTCGATTAGTACGGCCTCTTTTGCCACCATAATCTTCTTTTCTGCTTCTATCGCTTCGATTACGAGTCTTATTTTCTCTATCATCACGCCGTATGGGGCTACTTCTGGGACGATGCCCACTCGTGCCTCTACGCCCTTTTCTTCTGTCCGATCCATGCCTCGGAACGGCTCCAGCTTTTGGACTCTTATGTGGCCGGGGACTCCCACATTTCGAACATTTAGAAGTTCTAGAATTCATACTTCTACATGCTGAGCAGACCCATGTGGGCAATACCTTGCCGCTGTTGTTTTTACGAGGCTGCCTAGCTCCATGCCTCTCCTTCGAACGATCTCTCCGCCCCCTTCCTCCTTTCGGTACATTCCTATTTTTCCTATTGTCATTCCGACTTCTTCTTCCGATCTCGATAGGGGCACCTATTGCGGATGATGAGTCTATTTTCTCAGACAGAGAGACATGTACGAGTGCATTTTCTATGCCTCCAATAACAGAGTCGACTCTGCCTATCGTACGACCCCCTTCGATACGAACCTCCCAACCTAGACCAGGTGCTTTGTCTTCGAATTCTACAAGCAAACCGCCAATATGCGATAGCGACACGACTCGCCCCTTCACTGTCATGATGCCCTTCGGGCTCCCCTTCTATACATGAATGCAGCAGCAAGAATTCCGACCATGGACGATGATCCCGGGAATGGAAGAAGCCCCTCTGCATTATTCTGATCGTCCTTTGGAGGTAATGGAGTTATGTCGGGTATTTCCAACACCTCTGTCGAATTCAAGCTTTGATCAACGGATGAACACATCCCGGAGGCGTCACAGACACGTACTGTAACAATGTGGTCGCCGGGATCGAAAAGTGCGAAGTCGATGGGCCCCACTGACCAAGAGTTGCCTCCCGCATCGACATTCCCCAAATTATTACCATCAATCAGCATACTGAATGACACATCTTCTCCATCCGGTTCTCCGAACATCCCATTCATGCTCCATGTAGTTCCTATCCACTCGCTATTCAAGATTGAAATTACCGGGGGGTCGCCGATTTTTTGGAATGTCATGCTACTCCTCTCCACACGTTCATAAATTCCAACCCCACTTATTTTGAACCAGACATTAACAGAGCCTGGGATTAAGCCCGAGGCAGACTCGCTAAACACTTGTTCTCCCTCGTGTTGCAGAATAATCGCATCTTCATAGTATGACGGCTCCCCATTATTTTGGCTAAGCCCTACTTGCAAGATGATTTGATGATCGATCCAAATTTCTTCAATAGAAACTATGTCTGTGTTGAATTCTATATTCACCGTGTCATGAATGGCGGGAGGATCCTGTGAAGAATTACTGCTCGCTGTGAATCCTAATATTGCCATGAAACTCCTTTCCGATGATTGCTGGCCGGAGAGATCGACGGCTAAGCAGTTGAATTGGAATCGTCCAGCATCATCTGGGATGACTACCCGTATCGATCTGTCTTCTCCAAAAAGGTTTGATTCTATGTCGTCGTTGCTGTAGCAGTTTATACTTAGTTTCGAAATAGCCATGTCATCTGTAAACCATCCAGCAATATCGCCCCACTCTGCGATTATCACATTAGGATCAAAAGATCCCCCTTCAACCATCCCATAGACCCAAAACGTGCCGTTTTCAGGCGCATCCGGCGTCCATGAAGGAGGATCATCCACAGGAGGGGGGATAGTTGTGAGGTCAAAGAAAAGATCTTCTCCAGAAGGCCAATACGTACTTGGCCGATCAGGCTCGATTTGGAGAGTAAGGCCTCCTCGATCGTTGTAACGCGTCGCTACTGAAGAAGAACCATCTCCTATGCACGAGCCTCTAATGGGGGTAGGAGAACCCCCATTAAGCAGGTCACGCCCTTCACATTCTTCAAACAAAGACAGCCTCATCCCATCTACATGGGGCGCATTTATCGTGTATGTAGCGCGGGAGATATTTGAGACGTTCATCGCGAGAGTCAGCGTCTCAAGAGATTGGATATTATGCAGATCAACTTCTCCGCTTAGGTACAACTCAATTCTACATTCATCGTGTAATTCGCCATCCGTGTCGCAATCACGATCCGAGTTTGGAACAACTGGGACCTCGTAGCACCCCTGGCTACTCCCGAAGCTGCTACAATCTCTGACAGAGCCATGCCTCTCTGGAACCATGTTCCATTCATCTATTGAAACGCCATCTTCTACCCATGTAGCATTCCTCCAGTCTACCGCTGCTCCACCACGGTGATGCTCACCGTCTCTGACGCCCACACGAGTCATGGTGTACTCGACGCAGTCGGCTGCAACTGATCTGACGGCTTCACGTTCGTCAGACGATAACCAGCCATCGCCGCCACTGGGCACTAGACCATCCAGAAGATCGTCCAAGAAAGTTCTGAAATCATCGGCCATAGTCCCATTTATCCATGCCATTGCATCAATCTGCGCAGTTCTCCAGTTGTCTGCCACTGTCACATTAAATTCCGCCCAGGTGTATGTGAATACATCTTCAAATGAACTCTGTGAACACTGTGCTTCGAAAGTTCCACCGCCACCAAACTGTTCCATGGAAATGTTTTGCTTTTGAAGATCTCCGGAGTGATGAAAGGGGGATAAAGAAAGAGAGAACATCAGTACAACAATTCCCGCTGCGAGCGCATTACGGTGGTTAAGCACGATACATTGTAACCGTCGTCACACTTCACGTTATGTCTTACACTTCACTAAATTCTGCTATTTCTCCAATATCGTTGCGAAACCATCGTCACAATACTTTCCACCACATCCAAATAAGGGATTAGGGGGACCTAAAATAATGTCAAGCGGGCGAAACAGCGAGATCGTCGCCAAGCTTGATGGCGTATCCATCGGTTATAACGAAAACAACCCTCTCGCAACTATCCCTTCTCTTCTTATCAAAAAGGGGGAGATTCTTGCCATAGCAGGGCCTTCGGGCATAGGCAAGTCAACACTTCTCAAGACAATCGCAGGACTCGTCACTCCCTTGCAAGGGACAATAGAAGTATGCGGTTCAATTCTTCCAAAGAAGCCTCTTAGAGGCGATTTGGGCTATATCCCTCAGAGACTTGGCTTGATCCGACATGCCAGCGTCATGCACAACGTTCTGATCGGATCTAGGGCCTCTATGTGTAGATCCATGCAAATTTTCACCCCCAAGGAGGCGAAGGAAAGTGCTAGGAACGCAATATGTGAGATGGGTCTCGAACAGAAAATGTGGGAGCCTGTAAGGCGACTTTCAGGAGGCCAGCAGAGACGAGTCGCCACAGCTAGGACGTTAGCTCAAGCACCCAAAGTAATCCTTGCTGATGAGTTCCTAAGCGAACTCGATGACGAGACCATGTCACACGTCGCTGAAACCGTAGTTCGTTATGCGCGTGAGAACAATGCTGCGGTGATACTCGTTGAACATGACGTGTCTCGTGCGCGTGAATTGGCTGATCGGCTAGTCGTGATGGACGATGGAAGACTGAACCCATTCATCTCCTCGACAAAGACACTTGAGGTGAAGATATGAACTCAAAATTGAGGATTTATCCTGGGCATATTTTTGCAGCACTCCTAATTCTCGCGTTGGTCGTAATGGATAGATCCATAGATGATTGGGGCAGACTTTCCAATGGTTACGACAATTTTGTAGGATTCTTTCACGAACAGCTCTGGCCACCTGACTGGAGTGTCCTCGACCCTCGGGTGTATCCTGAGTGTACTGCTTCGAAGAATCTAGATTTCACTTGCTCAACTGCATGGATTGGCATGGTAGAAACCCTTCAGATAGCATTCGTATCAACCATGTTTGCAATGACCATCTCACTTCCGATGGCATTGTTGGCTGCGAGGAATGTCGGTACAATTCAAACTGCTCTTGTCACGCGCTTCTTATTAGCCGCTTTCAGAAGCCTGCCAGCTCTGATTTGGGCTATATTTTTTGTAATACTCATCGGCCTTGGAGCTATTTCTGGAATATTTGCTATGACAATTTACTCTGTAGGGTATCTGGGTAAACTTCAGTACGAGGCAATCGAAGGCATGAACAGACTCCCTCTAGAAGCCGCAGATGCAGCAGGTTTGAGCCGTTTTGAGAAGGCTCTACATGTTGTAATACCTGAATCTGCAAACGATCTGATTTCTCAAGCCATATTCATGTTCGAATACAACGTCAGACACGGTTCAGTCATCGGAATTGTAGGAGCAGGAGGTATCGGTTATTACATCGATAGGTCACTATTCTTCCTCGCCTATGACGAGGTTCTTGCATACTTGATAATAGTCTTCGTTGCCGTCATTATGATAGATATCATTTCCGCATATGCGCGATCTTTCTTCAATGATGATAGAAATGATGTAAGGAAACCCTCTTGGAAATCGGTTTTCATACCAGGTTACGAGTAATGGGAGTAAATTACTGGATTGACTCAACCATCCTTCTTACTGACTCCTCTGCAGATATCGAACCATCAAGCAAATCACACAAGGCACTCAGGAAAGGCGTCTCCCAACCATTCTTTTCTGCAGTCTGAGAGAACATACGCGCTGCACGAACGCCTTCCGCCACCATTGTCATTTGTGCTAAGCCTTCTTCTAGGGATAATCCCTTTCCGAGCATTTCGCCAAGTGTACGATTTCTGCTTTTGGGACTCGTTGAAGTGACATATAAATCTCCTATTCCTGCAGGCCCAAACGCAGTATCCGGACTCGCTCCCATCAATGAGAGAAGGTACCTGCCCTCGTTGAAACCAGATTGTACAAGTGCCGCTTTCAGATTGTCCCCCCCGATGGACCCTCTAAGTCCGTCAACAAGACCGCACGCAAGAGCAACTGTGTTCTTGTAAGCCCCCCAAAGCTCCGCTCCAACGGGGTCATCAGCAGATGTGAGAATTAGCGTCTTGGTGGAAAGTCGCTGAGCTATCTTACTTGCAACGGAATCATCATCACACGCTACAAGAGCACTCGTGATTACGCCTCTCGCAACCTCTGGTGCTATGGTAGGGCCGGTTAGGACCAAGACGGGATTCGACTTTTTGACGGCACGAAGACGCTGTTCAATCGCATTCGATATCATACCATCCTCGCTAGCATCCTCGGGTGCTAGGCCTTTAGCGAGATCCAAGATTACATGCGAGGGCCTGAGGCCCGGTAGGACGAGATCGATAACTTCCAGGATGACCCCGCTTGGTAATGCAAAAACAAGAATCTCCGAACTTTCAAGAATATCCTCATGTGCCATTGTGGCTTGTAGATTGGGTATCTTAACCTCCGGCAAATATTTGTGATTTATGGACTCCATCATCAGAGACTCATACACATCGTTCTCAATCGTCCACCCTGTAATCGTATGCCCATCTTCCCCCCATATCTTCGCAAGAGCTGTTCCCCAGTTCCCCATGCCAAAGATCCCTATCCGAGCCATAGAAACACCTTGATGGCCGTTCGCGGATGGTCTTCGTTATGACCTTGGCGGGAGTATGGTGCCGATGAGCCGATGTCTTAACCACTTAGTAGACCCTTCAGACAGAGATTATCTGCGCCATCATTGAGTAAGTCGCCCGCGGCATCGTAAAATATGGCACTCAACGGGACAGAACCCTAGCAGGGGTTCCCGAGCGGTCAAAGGGGCTGGGTTTAGGTCCCAGTGCGTAGTGCTTCGCAGGTTCGAATCCTGTCCCCTGC
>MDTD01198424.1_pt1 | contig 20804 bp, 19 predicted proteins | sample 811221 | NCBI WGS metagenome assembly MDTD01 (sample SAMN05326646, study PRJNA326480) | marine metagenome | isolation source: seawater | place: Pacific Ocean: South West | collected 2011
ACTTCTCCGTTAATCTCGCCTTCTTCTATTAAAAATTCAATGAATTGATCTAAGTCCAAATTCTCATTAATCTCTATAGATCATATAATATTAAATTTAAATTTGATCGTTAAGAATCATTCATTAATACTTTTCCAATAAAACCAATACCAGATAAAGTTTATAAGTTGTATTCATAATTAACATTTAACCTACTTTTAATATATTTTTCCTTCAAAAAGATCTTGGAAACTCCTGAACTAGTAGGTGAGTGGTAGGTGAATATTCCTTTTTACACAATTAAACCTTATTTAGTACTTAATTCCTTAAGGTAAACTCCCGATCCGAATCTGGGTGCCGCCCTCTTTCTCTTTGCAAAGTATTTCGCTATAAACCGCTCCAAGAAGCGAAGTTTTTCATAGCGATTTTCATATTTCAAATCGTTTAATCTAGGTGTTTAACAGTAGGTAAGTTTGCTGGTAAATTATCAGTTTTTTTAACGTATCTTCATTATCTCATTAACCGCCGTTACTGGAAGATTTCCTATGTAATCTCAATATAAATAAGGTATCTAAACTAGTGATCTCTTTTTTTTTTAAATTATTAGTTATTCAAAACTTTTAGAAATATATTTAAAAAGTTAATTTCTATATATTATTTATAGTTGATTTATAGTTTCAATAAATTCAGATAATCGAGGAATTAATTTACTTACCCCAAAAGAGGATAAATGGTCATCATCTCTAAATAATCTTTGACCATTGTTATCATGTGTTGAGCAAATATCCCCTTCGCAAAGAATTGGCATGGGATCAAAAATAAATACATTATCAAAATCCTGCTCAAGATTTCTTAACTTTTCCATTATATGCTCGCGACGTTTCTCTAAATAAGATCGTGAAACGATAGCAGGTTTTTGGTACATTAAACAATCTTGATAAATATCTGGTGGTAGAACCAATTGAAACCACTCTTTATTACAGGATCTTAACTCCGAAACGCCTCCACCTGTTACCCAATTAAATTCAGGTTCAGGAGCTACTAAAATAAATTTCATCTTATCAAGAGAGGAGATAACTTGTCTGATATTTTCTTCATATTGATCAAGCGCTTTATTCCAAGAAGTTTTAATCCCATTTGTAGAAAAATGTTTTTGAACTCCTAATCCATAACTTTCAAATGCATATTCCGGAGGGGAAAAAAATCCCACCCAATATGGGTTTATTAAGAGCTTTTGATAATTCGATTGCTTGATTTTATCAATAAATTTCTCTGGAGAAATTAATTGTACTTCTCTAAAACGCTTATCATTTTTTGTTTTAATTTTAAAAGTAAATAGAAAAGAATTACCAGTATATTCCTTAAAAAGTTCAAGAGAACAATCTGAATTTGTAATTACATTAATGGCCTTAGACATCTCTAGTGCATGACTATCTCCCACTACTCCAAATCCAGATGAAACAGCTGAGCAGGGCGGAAGAGTAAACATTTTAGATTGACTATTACCAATATAAAGTTTCCCCTTCAAAGGAATACCAAGAGCCAAGAGCCATCCTGTAACTGCCATCAAGGCTCCACCACCTATCAAAAAAACATCTCGTCTGTTTCTCACTACATACAAGTTTCGACATGGCTTTTCAATCAGCTCATATGATGTGATTGCAAGGATAAAAATGATAGCAAGTTGAAAAGGTATTGACCACCAACTAATTCCTATAGTCCAGCGGCTGATACAAAGAACACCCCAATGCCACAAATAAAGAGAATATGAAATTAAGCCTATATACATCACCTTAGGGTGAGAAAATATATTAGAAACAACATTCTTTTTCTTTAAAGAGATTAACAAAATTGATGAAAGTAAGACGACCGCAATTGTAGTTATTAGCCCCCATGATTCAGGGAAATACATTACACCTAAAATCAGACAAAATATAAAAGTGGGGGATACTTTATCCAAATAATTAATTATTGATGATTTTTTATACAAACCGATAAATATCAAACAACCTGAAGACATTTCCCAAAATCTTAATGGCATTAAGAAATATGCTGCCGACTGGTTTGTTGAATAAATTGAGATAAATCCAGTTATAGATAATATTGAAAGAAAACTTAGAGTAATAAATAAATTCCTGATACCTTGTTTGGTTTTTCTTCCAAAACCAGTAAACCAAATTAGTAATGGGAAAATGACATAAAACTGCTCTTCTACTCCCAACGACCAAGTATGGGTAAATATATTTGATGCTGGATACTGCGCAAAGTAATCTGTTGCTTGATTTAGTAAATATAAATTTGACAACCCAAAGAGTGAGGCAAGACCAGTCATTAAAGAATAACCAGGGTACTTGTTAAAAAGACAAATCAGCGTACTCATAACGAGAACAAATACTGATAAAGCTGGAACTAGACGCTTTATTCTACGTACATAAAATCCAATAATAAACTCTCTAAAATCTTTGACTTGTCTCCTTATGAGAGATGAAGTGATTACATATCCGGAAATTACAAAAAAAATATCAACTCCAAGGTATCCACTAGGCATAATATTTTTATCCAAATGATTAACAATTACAGCTATCACAGCAAAAGCTCTTAGACCATCAATTTCAGGACGATAATAGTTATTTTTTAAAAGACTCATTCCATAATTAATATTGCTTCTCTTCAGTATCATTTACGCAAATTTATTAAATTGATTATATCAGAAGGAAAAAAATGATTTAAAAAAATTATTTATAAATCCAATTGATATCTCATAAATTTGCAAATCTAATATAACTATAATTGCATATAATTTTAATATTTTTAGAAATCCTCTATCAATTTTTTAGTAGAATATATACCAGCAAATGGTTCTGTAATTTCTTTTATTAATCCTGTTGTTTTTCCAAAGAAACTATTTCTAACCGCAACAATATCCCCTTGCTGAATAAAAGGATTTCTACTTGAACCTCTCTTAGCACCAGAAGAATAAGAAATCTTTTCCTTTAATAAACTTCCGTCTTGACTATATCTCATAAGGATTATTTTCCCTGATAGTCTGTTCAAAGGTCCAGCTATATCTATTACATCTGACAAAACAGAACCTACAGGAAGTTTAAGAATCCCAGGAGACTCGACTCTTCCAAAGATATTTACTTCAATAAATCGTGGAGCTAATCCACTCAAAATTGATTTTGAGATTTGATTATTAGAAGCGTTATTTAATTTGGAGAAATACAAACGATCTCCATCAAACAATCTAATATCACTTGTTAAATCAGAATTATTAATAAATGGAGAAAAATCAACAAAAGCCCTCTTTTTTCCTCCACCTTTCCCAATAGGAACATTTCTTATAATTTCAATGCTGGATAAATTAGTCTTATTAGTAATTCCTCCTGCTTTTCTAATGGCATCAGAAATAGTTGTTATTTTTTGACGCTCACTACCAAAAGTAAGTCTTTCAGGTGTTTCATTATTAGTTTGAAAATACTTTGATAAACATGCAGAGGATGCCTGGTCTCTCATGATTAACTCATTAGTAAAATCGGCTTCAGTTCCATATTCTTTAGTTTTACTTTCAAGAAAGTTATAAGAAGCTCTTGATGTATAACCAGGGAAAGTATAAGTTCCTGGCAAATTTATCTCCCCATTTATTGATACCCTAATACTTTTAAATTTGGCGATATTTACTTGTATCTCAGGTTCAACTAAGAATTGAGAATATTTCTCTTTTAACAATCCTGTTAATTCAATAGTAGTTAAACCTCTGACATAAGTTTTAAATAATCTAGGTAAATAAATTTCACCCTCTGAATCAACTGGAAAAATACAACTTAATTCATTTGCGGGATAAAATGTTATTGATAAATGATCTCCTGTATCAATAATATAATCTTCTAAGGAGCTTGTATTCTCAAGATATTCTAATTTAATTAGATTTTTATTATTATCAGTTACGTTATTATTTTCTGACCTAGCTATATCATTAGAAGTAGTAAAAATAAGTAAATTGAAAAAGAATAAAAGCTTTGGAAAATTTATAAAAGAAAAAAATTTATCAATATTTTTTTGAGAAATCAAAACTTTAACCAAATAATTCTTATATTACTATATGGATATAATTTAATAAGGTGCAAATATCTTGATTCAAATGTGGAGAAATAATCAAAAAAGTCATTATTATCATTTTTTTAATTAACTATTATTTATAAACTATAAAATTTGCTAATAAATTAGTAATCATTATCAGCGACGCAGATACCCATACATCTAATTCCATTTGATGAAGTTCTAAGACAATGCACGCATAAAACTTTTTCTTCTATTTTTTCAATATTATTTTCTAAGTTCTTATCATTTTCTATATAACTTAAAGTGGATTTATCATCATAGATTTCCATTAGAGTTAGATTTATCTGATTCGATACTAACAACGAGAGAGGCATTAGTGGAGGAAGATGGTATATCCATAATTTTGACTGTATCTTTTGATTTTTCTCTTGCAATTGGTTCTTCTGCTTTTTCATCTCCTGAGCATGCTTCTAAAGCCTCTCTAAGAAGTGAATCAAAGGTTGCTCCTGGCAATCTATGTCTGGCAACTTCAAGGAAAGTTCTCGGGAGTGATTCTGAGGCCGCATCTCTCAAAGCAGGATTATTTCTTCTATGTTCTTGCTCTTCTTCAATTGACTTTATAAATCTCAAAGTTACATCTCGCTTTGTAGAAGCTTTGATGAGAGTATCATTTTCTGAATTAACAAGATTTGATTCAGTTTCTAAATCATCTAGTCTTTTCTCCAAACTATTTAATACTTCATTAGCTTCTTTGCTGATATGGGCCAACTGGCCATCTGATAAATTGGGTAAATCTGCTACAAAAACTTTTCCATGATCTCTTAGAGTTAAAAAAGTTGGCCTTGGTCCTTGGTTCTGTCGATTATTCAATTCTGATGAATTGCCTAATGGCTTTCTAGGAGGTGTTGGGCCTGCAGAACTACGTCTCCTGGTAATTCTCTTATTATTTTCAAAAGGCATAAGGTTAAAAATCTAACTAATTAAACTTACGAATTATAAGGGTTGTATTTTTACTATCTTACATCTAAGTTTTTAATTTGTGTATAAAATCTATTTTTTTTATTGTTAATGATAAAAAATTAATAATATTTAAATTGAAATATTCTCCAAGAAAAAGTTATTATCAGAATTTTCTTTTTTCAATATTTTCCCTAATTGCCAGCTTGAAACTCCTTGAGAATTACAAATTTGTAGAACTTTATTTTTATACTTTTTATCAATTATTAAGCAAAAACCAACTCCTAGATTAAATGTATTCCAAAAATCCTTTTCAGGTATCTGCCCATAATCTTTTAAGAATTGAAAGATAAGTGGAATTTTCCATGAATCAAGATCAATATTTGGGATCAAGTTACTAGGAATAGATCTAGGAAGATTTTCAGGAATTCCTCCTCCTGTTATGTGAGACATTCCTTTTATTTCTATATCTTCAGATAAGATTTGATTTATTAAATTAAAGTAAATTCTTGTTGGCTTTAGTAATTCATCATAAAAATTTAAATTTGAAATTTTTTTAAACTTTTTATCTATATTTTCAACATTACTTATTACATTTCTCACCAAACTATATCCATTACTATGAATTCCATTACTTTCAATAGCAATTATTAAATCATTTTCTTTGATATTTCTCCCATCTATTAATTTATCTTCTTCAACTACACCCACACAAAATCCAGCCAAATCATATTTATTAGAAGAATAAAATCCTGGCATTTCTGCAGTTTCTCCTCCAATAAGTGCACAATTATTATCTTTACAACTACTCGCTATACCTTTGATAACTAATTGAAGTTGGTTCTTATCTAGTTTTCCAGTTGCAATATAATCGAGAAAGAAAAGTGGTACTGCTCCTGTAGTAATAATGTCATTAACGCACATTGCTACTAGATCAATTCCAACTTCAAAATGATAATTCTTTTTTTGAGCTAATTCTAATTTTGTACCCACACCATCAGTACCAGAAACTAAGATTGGTTTTTTAAATTGATCTATTGGAAACCTAAAAAGGCCTCCAAATCCTCCAATACTATTAATGACATTTTTTGAATGAGTTTCCTCCACAGCTGCCTTAATCTGAGATACAAATTCTCTTCCAGCTTTAATATCAACCCCAGATTTTTTGTAATCCATGATAATAGAATGATAATATTCTCCTATATAGATATTCCTCCTAAGAATAGTTTTGTCCAGTAATTATTAGTTAAATAGATTATTTTGTAAAACCTCAAGTGACTAAAATCATTATTAGAACCATACAAGAATTTAAAAAGTGGGAACAATCTCATCAAAAAAATATAAATTTCATACCAACTATGGGGAACCTACATAAAGGCCATTGTAGATTAATTAAGGAAGCAAAAGAATTCAATAATAATATAAATTTAGTAAGTATCTTTATAAATCCGCTTCAATTTGATAATAAAGATGATTTAAATAATTATCCAAGAACAATTGAAAGAGATATTAATATAGCATTCAATTCAGGTGCAGATTTAATATTCATACCCAATAAAGATGAAATCTTCCCCTTAGATAATAATAAAATACAATCAATTAAAGCATCTCAGAAATTATCATCAAATTTATGCGGGCAAACAAGACAAGGTCATTTCGATGGAGTTTGTACCGTTGTAAATAGATTACTAGAAATTATTAGTCCTGAAATTTTATTTTTAGGAGAGAAAGACTGGCAGCAATTACTAATAATAAAAGAAATGATTAAAAATGAAAAATTAAAAATTAAAGTTAATTCAATAGATACTCAAAGAGAAAAAGATGGGGTACCTTTAAGTTCCAGAAATACTCTCTTATCAGAAAAAGATCGAAAAGCATTACAATTCTTTTCAAAAGAATTATCAAAAACGAAAGCAGATTTTATTGTTAAAAAGGAAATAAATTTAACAAGCATTAAACAAAAATTACAATCAAATAAAAATTTACAAGTTGAATATATTCAGCATTTAGATGCATTTAATTTACAAAAACTAAATCAAAATACTAATATTTCAATTCTCGCCGGTGCGGTAATATGCGGAAAGACTCGATTAATTGATCATGTTTTTCTCATGAAAAGAAAACCTATTATTGCTATTGATGGACCAGCTGGATCAGGGAAAAGTACAGTTACAAAATTATTAGCTGAAAAATTAAATTTCTTATATCTGGATACTGGAGCAATGTACAGAGCCCTAAGTTGGTATTTTATTAATCAGAATATTAATTATGAAAATGTAGAAATATTAAGAAAATCGCTAAAAAATATCTCAATTATTTTCAAAGGAGATCTAAATTGTGGTCAAGATGTTTTTATTAATAATTATTGTGTTACAGATTTTATACGAACTCAAAAAATTAGCAAAATTGTTTCATCCATTTCAGCGATAAAAGAGGTTAGGGAGTTCCTTGTTGAAGAGCAGAGGAAAATTGGAATTAAAGGAGGAGTAGTTGCCGAAGGAAGAGATATTGGGACAAAAGTTTTTCCAGACGCTGAATTAAAAATTTTTCTTACTGCAAGTATTGATGAGAGAGCAAAAAGAAGAAAACTTGAAATTGAGACTAAGAACTCATACAAGATTGATCTAATTCAACTCAAAGAGGAAATAAAACAGAGGGATTTTGATGATTCTAATAGAAAAATTTCACCTCTTACTAAAGCAAAAGATTCCATTGAAGTCATTAGTGATGGATTTACTATCAAAGAAATAGTAGATAAGCTATTTAAATTTTATATAGAAAAAATACCAAAAGAGCTGCAAAACTATAATTGAAGAACTTTATCTAAAAAGCCATCAACTGAATCTCCCAAAATATCAAGTACGTTGTTAAAACCTTCGTCTCCCCCAAAATATGGATCAGGTACTTCTTTTTCTGAATATTTAGAAGCAAATTCTTGCATTTTTAATATTTTTGAATAATCAGATTGCGACTCCTCATTTCTCAGATTAACTACATCATGATAATTTAAGTTATCCATAGTTAAGATGTAATTAAATTTCTGGAAATCATCTTTATTAATCTGTCTAGCCTTACTGTTGATAATTATTCCTCTTTCTTTGGCTGCAATTCTCATCCTTGAGTCTGATTTTTTACCTATATGCCAACTACCAGTACCCGCTGAGTCAACAATAAATCTTTCTTGAAGACCTTTTTTTCTTATTAAATCAAGAAAAATAGCTTCAGCAGCAGGAGATCGACAAATATTTCCTAAACAAACAAAAAGTACAGAAACTTTTTTCATGAAATACAATTAGTTTTTTGATTATAAAACTAATTTGCTCTAAAAAGAACATTATTAATTAATGATTCAGTAAAGTGCTTACCAAATAATAAATTAAGCATAGGCCTCGCTGGATCATTTTGTCTCCTATATTCAAGATAATATTTTTGACCTTTCTTTAAATCCTGCTGATATATTTGATCAACCTTGTTACATTCTTTAAGTGTTGCTATATATAAATCCAAATAATCTTTGAAAGAATAATAGAGTTTAGTAGAAATCAAGTCCTCACTTATAAAGTTTTTGGGTAATTTCGACCAAATTAATCCAGGTGAAAAGAAATTTGCATTTTTAGATGACATAGGTTCTGCTAAAGGAAGTATTTTATGACAATCATTTTTTAATTTTAGAAGCTTATCTAATAAATCCAAATTAAATTGCTTGTTTAGAGTAATAGAAGGTTGAAAATCTAAAACTAATAGATGAAAATTATCTAGTGATACAAAGTCTACTCCAAAGAAAGGCATATTATAAATTGTATTAGGTACAATCAGAAAATTTAAAACTGAATAATTAGGGCTATTTATAGATATCGACCGAGCAAAATTAATCCTTTCAGAAGAAAATGCCCAGGTAGAAAGATATACTTTTTTTCTATCTTTTTTAGATCCATAAGTTGATTCCTTAAAATTGAATTCTGTAGGTAAATTTATATCTAAACATTTATTTTCTCGTGATTTAGAGATTATATATTTAAGAAAATTTGACCATCTCCATTCGTTTTGAGTAAACATTTTATTTTTTGTATTCATTTTAAAAAATTCAACTTAAGGTAAAAAGAAAATTTTTTATGAATTTTTTTGTCCAAGTATCACCAAAAAATTTCTTGAATAACTTTTCGGCAGGATCTTTTTCAATACTATATTTATCATACTGAATATGTTTTTTTTGGATTTGCTTAGAATTCAAAAATTTATTTTTACAAGAATCCTTATTAATAATTAAGTACTCTCTCAAAAAGGAATTAAAAACTCCATACAAATCTTTATCATCATTAAGATTTTGTCGCCTGGATATAATAACCCAAGGTGAAAAATATTTATTTGAATCATATATATTTTTCATTTTTGTATTATCAAATTCTACATATTGTTTTTTAATTGAATTTAAACTTGAACAATATTCTTCAAGATATTTTTTGTCTTGAATAAGTGGTTGATAATCAAATACTGCTAATGTTTTATTAGAGTTTCCAAACCATAAAATATCTGCACCTAATAAGGGTTGCTCACAACTAAAAATTGGATATGCAACTGTATTAAAAACCTGTATCTTATCACCACCGTCTAGTCTGGTAATTCGCCACTTTCTAAATTTTGAGGATTTAAAAAGCCAATTTTTAATAACGTAATTATTCTCTGTGCTTGAATATTCCTGAAACTCTTCATATATTTTTAATTCTTGCGCATTTATATTTTTTAAATTATTTATTAAACTATCTAATAACGATTCGAACATAAATTTCTTATATTTCAGTACTTCCTTTTCTCACTTTTTTTGTTAAAAATTTAAATACAATTTTTCCTAAAACACTAATTAAGTTGCCTTCCAATTCTTGAAAAATCTTCATATTATAAGCAAAGGCTGCATTAGCTTCTGCAACAATTTCATCAGCAAGTTTTTGATCAATTGGAAGATTATTTAAGGTATTAGAATAGATTTCCTTAAATTTTTTTTCGTCGCTTATTAAATTAAATTCGTAAAAGTTTAAACCATTTTGCCCCTCTAAGTTCAGAGCTTTCTGAGCTATTTTTTTTAAAATTTGCCCTCCAGATAGATCACCAATATATCTTGTGTAATGGTGCCCTACTAATAAATAAGGAGATTCTTTTGCAATGAAACGAATTCTTTCTACATAAGATTTTGCTGATGCTGAAATAGATATTTGATTTATCCAATTTTCACCGTAATAAAAGTTTAGATCATTCTCAAGAGTTTTTCTTCTAAATAATTCTTTAAATTCCAGATGTTTAATTATTGGATGATCTTCTTTGACTAGTCTATCAATCTCATCTTCCATTGCTTGATACACAAAATATAAATCACTTATCAACTTCCTATATGAAGTTTTTTCAACAACCCCTTTTAAAAAACAGGTAACAAAACCAGTATTTTCTGCCATGGTATGGGATTTCTTTGTTCCCTCCCTTAATTGTCCTGCAAGAGCAACTGCCATCAATAAATTATAAGATAGAAATTATATATATTCAATTTACTAGTAAAAATAGAAAAAAAGCTATTTTTTGTTACCAGAGGATGTTTTTGAGAATAACTTATATAGTTCTTTACAGACTAAAAACAAATTATCTGTTTGAGTCTTTTGAGGCAGGTGAGTTCCTGTCATCTCCCATTTTCCAATGGTGGCAACTCTCCATCTTTCTTTGGGCAATAGCATCCCTTTCATTACAATTCCTAGTAATTTTGGCACTGAACTTGAATCAACCTGATCAATCCTTAGCTGCAAAAAGATCGCTCTACATTCTAAACATGGACTCCAACCAGGAAAATGAAAAGAGAAGTCTATAGTATCGCCTCCAGTATTAGCTTTATTACTATCCCACGGACTAAAATCAACAGCAGCATCAGGGAAATATCTTCTAAATAATGAAGCCGTGCAAGCAATTTTATTAGCAATATCTAAATTTCTAACATTTGAACTAGCATTCATAATATTTAGTGATTTTTCTAAAAATTACATAACAAATTTACAGAGGCGAATTAATAACTTTTTATTTTAAGGAAAATGTTGAAATGAACATGAACTGTATAATATATTTCTTAAATTGGATGAGGTTTTCTTTTAAAAATTATGATTTTAACTAGAATTATATTCAACATTATTGTCTTCATTTAAATTTATTAATGCCAAAATTTGAAAAATTAAATACACCGCAAAAAGGTGAATTAATAACCTTCTTAGGTGGAAAACCAATAGTGCCGAATAATCCAGTTGTTCCTTTTATTAGAGGAGATGGTACTGGAGTTGATATATGGCCAGCTACACAAAAAGTACTTGATGCTGCAATAGAAAAAAGCTATGGGGGAGAAAAAAAAATCGAATGGTTTAAGATTTATGCTGGAGATGAAGCATGTGAACTATATGGAACATACAACTATTTACCAGAGGATACGATAGAAGCAATTAGATATTATGGAATAGCTATTAAGGGGCCTTTAACGACTCCAGTCGGAGGTGGCATTCGATCGCTTAATGTAGCATTACGACAAATATTTGATCTTTATAGCTGCGTAAGACCTTGTAAGTTCTATAGTGGAACTCCAAGTCCTCATAAATATCCAGAAGATTTAGATATTATTGTCTATCGAGAGAATACAGAAGATATTTATATGGGAATTGAGTGGGAAGCTGAAGACGAAAATTGCGTAAACTTGATAGATTTTTTGAATAATAAATTAATACCGAATAGCAAAAAAATAAAGGATAGGAAAATTTCAATAGGCTCTGGTATTGGCATTAAACCCGTTAGTAAAATGGGAAGTCAAAGGCATATAAGAAAAGCTATTGAACATGCCAAAAAATTATCAGGGAATAAAAAGCATGTAACACTCGTTCATAAAGGGAATATCATGAAATTCACTGAAGGAGCTTTTCGCGATTGGGGGTATGAACTTGCCATTAATGAATTTCGTAATGATTGCATCACTGAAAGAGAGAGTTGGATCCTTGATAATATTGAAAAAATACCCAATATTACTATTGAGAAGAATGCACAATTGATAGAACCAGGTTTTGACAAATTAACTTCTTCAAAACGTGATTTAATATGCGAAGAAATAAAAAATGTGATTTCAACTATTTCTAATTCACATGGAAATAACAAATGGAAAGATTTAGTATTAATTGATGATCGAATCGCAGACAGTATTTTTCAACAAATTCAAACTCGGCCACAAGAATATTCAATCCTCGCGACTCTTAATCTCAATGGGGATTATTTATCTGATGCTGCTGCCGCAATCGTAGGAGGATTGGGAATGGCTCCTGGAGCAAATATTGGAGATAACGCTGCTATTTTTGAAGCCACTCATGGGACAGCTCCAAAACATGCAGGGTTAAATAAAATAAATCCAGGTTCCGTTATTCTGAGTGGAGTAATGATGCTTGAATATTTTGGGTGGGTTGAAGCTTCAAAGATAATTACAAAAGGGATTAGTGCATCTATTGAGAAAAAGCAAGTCACTTATGATTTAGCAAGATTAATGAATCCTCAAGTAAAACCTTTATCCTGTAGTGAATTTGCGGATGCAATAATAGAAAATTTTTAATATTAAATTTCTATATTCTCAAGAACTTTCCATACTTTAACTAAGGTATTATCATCTCCAATATTCCCTGGAAATGTAACGACAGGAATCTTTACGTCTAAATGATTAGGTTGAACTGTGACAAGAGAAATACCAGAATCAATTTGTCCCTCCAAATAAACAGCATCAACATTAAATGCATTACTCAAAATTGTATTTGTAGTTATCCCTCCCTTAGAGATGAGATATCCTATTTCAAATTGAATATGTGAGACTAATTGCGAAATAAATAAGGAAATATAATCATTAAATTTGATTTGTTCATTATAAGTTTCGAAAGTTATTACTTCCCTTGAGGTAAATAATATTGGAGTATAAGTTTGTCTTAGGAAATTTCTTATTTGATCCAACAAATTATTTTTAAAAGTCGCAAATTTATCATTTTTATTAGCTGAAAAGATTTTATAGAGCTCAAAAACATTTAATTCAATAGCTTTACATGATTTTATTTCTAATAATCTATTTAATTGCTTAGTTGATAAATCAATATGTGAACCAACGACTATAAAACCTTGCATAAATTTATTATTCTTATCTTTTCTACGCAAATTCGAATAATACAAATTATCTTTATTATTTGCATTTATACCTGATATTGCTTTAACAAAACTTGCCGCTGTTCTGAATAGGAATTTCTTTTTATGAATTAATGTTTTAATTACAGAAGCAAATTTATTTAATTCATGATAATCATGCGTATCAACAATAACTTTTACATTCTTTTCTAAATTTTCTAAAAAATTAAAAACTTTATTATTTTCATTCATTTGTAATATATTCAATTCTGATAAAGTCAAATTGTGTATATTTTCCATGTTAATTTTTGAGTCGCTCTGTTTATACAAGATATTTTTAATATTGTTGGTTTCATATCCAAAGACTCTATCTTGAGCAAAGATTGTTTCATGAGCGGGGATATTATTAACAAAATGATTTCCATTAATAGTGATCCTATTACCCTCTAAAAATGCAGGGATATAAAATGTAGCATCAAATGGTCCAATGAATTCATTAATGTAATAAGGTTCTAAAAAATTATGGCCACGCAAAGTAGAATCACCTCTTGTTATCAAAACATAATCTTGTTGATTGTATGAATTACTAATAACTTTTTTTAATGTCAAACAAATTTCTTCTAATCTAATTTTTAAATTGTTTGGAGATAAAGATCTAGTATTAGCCAAAATAAACAAAATCTTAGAATTACTATTTATACCTTTCATCAAAGTTTTATAATCCCATTTAAGAAGTAATAAACAATCATGGACTGTTTGAGAGCCAGTAGGATCATCATCAATTACTATGATTTTCATAACAAAAAATTAATCAATATTATTAATATTTATTGATGTAATTAGTTTTTGAGAGGAGAATGGAGGGATTTCAATTTTTCTAATTCCATTTTTTAAAGAATCTCTGGGACTTGTCCAAGGTTCCATACATATCATATTTCTAGGAGGATTACTCCAAATAACGCAAATATCCAAAGGAGATGGATTGATTAATTTTATTTGCCTTTTTAATCCATAATCTTTAATAGAGCAAGTTCCTGACGAATAAGTTAAAATGTCAATCCCAGAAGAAATTTTTTGTAAATTATCAGAAGTCTTTTCAATTGTATTTGTCTTTTGATTTTGACAATTTCTTGATAAACCAAGAAATTCAATATTATGAAAAGCAGAGATATTAAAATAAGGATGTAATCCAAAATTTATAGGCATTATTAACTCTGATTTATTTGAAATATTAATCTCAAAAGTTAAAGAATTTTTTTCTAAAATTACATCTATAAATACTTTAAAAGAAAATGGATAATATTTTTGAGTATTTTTATCATCATTTAATTTCAAACGAAGAGAATTTTTTCTTTTATTGAATATGTAATTCCAGCTAAAGTCTCTCGCAAATCCATGCTGATTCATATTTATATAATTCTCCCCAAATATAGAATTAATAGAATTCAGACTTCCACATATTGGAAATAATATTGGTATTCCACCTCTAATACTTTTTGTTTTGTCTAAAAATCTTGTCTCATCAAAGTATAGAACAGATTTTGAGTCAGATATCCAGTGTGTGATTAAACCACCTCTCTCAGGACAAAAATTTATAAAGTTATTAGCATCTTTCTGAAAAGAATAAATACCATTTTTTTTATAGAAAAGTTTCACTCTTTAATGAATTTCTATAGTTTTTCAAGCCAATTAAGAATATGCATATTTACTAATTCTGGAACTTCATCATGAGGACAGTGTCCGGCATCAAGAATAATTTCTGACGTATTTTTAGGTGTGAATTTTTTATATAAATTTCTTTTTTTGGGAGTATTCATCCATGGGTCTTTACTTCCCCAGAGAAGTAATAAAGGTGATTTAAGCTTCTTAAAAAGATTATCTAGAGGCTCCCCTTGAGGTCCTGAGGGATTAAAGACGCTCCTAAAAACATTAAAAGCTCCTATGTCAAGAGATGGTCTTCTAATTGAATCCACCAAGAAATCATCTACATTATTTTTATTAACATAAACCTGCTTTAAAGTTTTTCTTATATTATTTGGTTTTCTCATATTCTCAAATATGAGCCTTTGAAGTACAACATTTTTTAGGAAAATTCCTGCTACTGTTTCAATAGAAGTTTGAAACATATTTTTCTTTACTAATTTTTCCTCACTAAAGTAACCAGCTGCATTAAGCAAAACAACCCCTGCAGAAAGTTCATTAAGGGATGATCCAGCAGCTAGTGCAGCATATCCTCCTAAAGAATTTCCAACAATAACAGTTGGTTTTTGAATTACTTCTTTGACATAAGCAATAATTTGATCTTTCCATAACGATCCAGAATATTCTAAGTCGTTAGGTTTAGGACTTTTACCAAAACCAATAAGGTCGATGGCATGAACCTCATATTTTTCTGCTAAAACAGGTATATTAAATCGCCAATGATCTGTAGAAGCTCCAAAACCATGGACTAATAAGATCGCAATCTCCGAGGTAGTCTTTTTAGGTTCCTCTTTAACAGTATGAATTGGATAATTTAAAAAATTCCAACTATAATTTGCATTATTTTTTAATGATTGAACTTTATCCATTAAATTTTAGTTTTTGTCTTTATATAATTATCATATTAACGAAGTCCCACTGGATCAGCTGCAACATCATCTGAAATTTTATTACCATCCCCAGGATTCTTATCTTTTAAAACTATTCTTAAAAGAACAGGAGCTAAAAATGTGGTCCCTATAACCATTAACAAAATAGCTGCTTCTAAAGAAGGTGTTAAAAGACCTGCACTTGTCCCAAGGCCTAAAAAGATAAGCCCAACTTCACCTCTTGGCATCATTCCGAGTCCTACGACTAGTCTATCGGTTGGCTTATCAATAATAAATGACCAACCAGCAGCAATTTTTCCAATTATTGCCACAACTAATAAGAATCCAGCAACTACCAATGCTGCTCTACTCGATGGATCCAGTGGGTTAATTACTGATAAATCCATTCCTGCGCCTACTAATACAAAAAATATTGTTGCAAATAATGAGACTAATGGGAGGACAGATTGTTGTATTGCATGATTGTTTTTTGAACTACTAAGAATTAATCCTGCTGCGAATGCTCCTAAAGCTGCTTCTAAACCAATAGCAGTTGCAACAAAGCAACACAAAACTAGTATTACAAAAGATGCAACAACAACTGCTCCAGGTGCTTTTAATCTATCTAATAACCAATCAAAACCAGGAGCTGCTGTCCTACTTAAAGCTATAGCAGCAATTACAAAAACAACTGCTGCTGCAACTAGTTTAATAATTGGTGCTATTTCTAAAGATCCTCCCGCAGCTAATGCCACTACAACTGCCAAAATCACAATACCTAAGATATCATCTAAAACAGCAGCTCCTATAACTATCTGACCTTCTCTAGTTTTTAGGTACCCCAATTCTCCAAATACACTAGCAGTTATTCCAATACTAGTAGCTGTCATAGATGCTCCAGCAAATACAGCAGGTATGACATCAACCTGAAATATAAACATAAGTCCGAAAGTTCCAAAAGCAAAAGGTAAAATAACGCCTGCCATAGCAACGGTAAAAGCCTGTGCTCCTACAGCTACTAATTCTTCTAGTTCACTTTCTAATCCAGTTAGAAATAAAAGTGCATATAAACCTAGTGTCGCAACAGCTTGTAAAGAGGGGAAAGTCTCAAAATAAACATCAGGGACAGACTCTGGGGGTATTGATGCTAATGAACTTATCAAATTAACTAGTCCTTCATTTAAATTGGTTTGAGCAGAAGGCGGTATAAGCAAATGAAATCCTGAGGCTCCAATAATTACACCTGCAAGAAGCTCTCCAACTATCGTTGGTAAACTCAATCTAACTAAAACCTCAGCTAGCGCTCTTGCTGCTAAGAATATAAGAAGAAATCTTATAACCCCAATTAAGGTTTCAGCCACTTCTAAATCATGCGCGCTTAATTCAGCAAAAAAGTAATACATCAAAAAAGCTTAAAAAAAAAACCTACTTTAAGCAACATAGTTTACAAAGTGCCATCTTTCGTAAATCTGTCAAAAAAATAAAAAAATAATGAACAAGTGTGGATCTGCAGTTAGAACACAGAATTTTCCTCAAATACAGCTATCTTCATTTATATGAGTAAGCCTATGAACAGCAACGAACCATTTGATCTAAGACTGCCAACTCCTGGCTGTTACTTAGATGCTGGAAAAGCCGGGATGGATTCGGATGCAGTTTTTAAAGGTATGACTTCTCATTTATTCTTTACGTTAGGCAAATTAGCAACATCAGCTAGTCATCACGATTTATACATGGCCTTAAGCTATGCTGTAAAAGATCGTTTAATGACAAGATATCTAGCAAGTCAAGAAGTTATTAGAAAAAAACCTCAGAAAACCGTTGCCTATCTATCTGCAGAATTTTTAATTGGGCCACAATTAAGTAATAATCTTTTAAATCTTGGAATTACAAAAGAAGCTGAAAATGCCTTAAAAAGGTTTGGAATTGATTCTATTGCTCAAATTCTTGAAGTTGAAGAAGAACCTGGCCTTGGTAATGGAGGGCTTGGAAGACTTGCTGCCTGTTATATGGAATCTTTAGCCTCATTACAAGTGCCAGCTGTTGGTTACGGTATTAGATATGAATTTGGTATATTCAATCAGCTTATCAGGGATGGTTGGCAAGTTGAAGTTACTGATAAATGGTTAAAAGGGGGATGGCCATGGGAACTCCCTCAACCTGATGAATCATGTTTTGTTGGTTTTGGAGGAAGAACAGAAAGTTATAGAGATGACAAAGGAAATTATCGATCTCGATGGATACCATATGAACATGCTATTGGAGTCCCTCATGATGTACCAGTTTTAGGTTATCGAGTAAATACTTGTGACAGATTAAGATTATGGAGAGCAGATGCTACAGAAAGCTTTGATTTCTATGCATTTAATATTGGTGATTACTATGGTGCAGTAGAGGAAAAAGTAGCTTCTGAAACTTTATCTAAAGTTTTATACCCTAATGATGGAACGGATGAAGGAAGAAGGTTAAGACTAAAACAACAACATTTTTTTGTTAGTTGTTCACTACAAGATATGTTAAGAAGTCTTGAGAAGAGATCTATTCCCATAACTGATTTTTCAAAACATTGGACAGTTCAACTAAATGATACTCATCCAGCAATCGCAGTGGCTGAATTAATGCGTCTTCTCATAGACCAACATCATATTGGATGGGATAAAGCATGGAATATTACAACCCAATCTGTCGCATATACAAACCATACGTTACTTCCGGAAGCTCTAGAAAAATGGGATCTCCATCTATTTAATGATTTATTACCGAGGCATCTGGAAATAATATATGAAATAAACTGGAGATTTTTACAACAATTAAGATTACGTTATCCAGGAGATGACAAAATTCTTAGAAAATTATCCATTATTGATGAAGACGGATCTAAGTCTGTAAGAATGGCTCATTTAGCAACTATTGGAGCACATCATGTTAATGGAGTAGCTGCTCTTCATTCAGACTTAATTAAAAGACAACTTCTTCCTGAATTTGCAGAATTATGGCCAGAAAAATTTACAAATGTAACTAATGGTGTAACGCCAAGAAGATGGATAGCATTAGCTAATCCAGGTTTATCTGAACTCCTTGATAATGAGATTGGACATGATTGGATAACTAATATGAAACTATTAAAGAAATTAGAAAATAAAAGAAACGATGCTGAATTTCTAGAAAAGTTTCAAGAGACAAAACTTCTTGGTAAACGTAAATTATCAAACTATATACATTCAAAGACAGGAATATTAGTTGACCCCTCGAGTTTATTTGATGTTCAAGTTAAAAGAATTCACCAATATAAAAGGCAGCATTTAAATGCTCTACAGATAATTGCTCAATATCTACGAATAAAGAAAGGAGTATATCAAAACAATGCTCCAAGAACAATTATTTTTGGAGGCAAAGCTGCGCCAGGATATTTTATGGCAAAATTAATGATTAGATTCATAAATGGGATAGCTGATGTAGTTAATTCAGATCCTGATATGGAGGGATTATTAAGAGTTGTTTTCCTACCTGATTATAATGTCAAACTTGGCGAGATAGTATATCCAGCAACTGATTTATCTGAGCAAATATCAACTGCTGGTAAGGAAGCATCCGGTACAGGGAATATGAAATTCGCTATGAACGGGGCATTAACCATAGGTACCCTTGATGGAGCAAATGTTGAGTTAAGAGATCTGGTGAAACCAGAAAACTTTTTCTTATTTGGGAAAACAGAGAGTGAAATTATGAAGCTTAAAAATAAAGGATATGATCCAAAACAATTTATTAATAATTCCACCGAACTAAAAGAGGTTTTAAAACTAATAGAAATTGGTCATTTCAGTAATGGAGATAAAGATTTATTTAAACCATTATTAAATAGTCTTACAGGCTCTGATCCTTTTTTTGTTATGGCTGATTTTGAAGATTATCTAAAAACTCAAGATATAGTAAGTCAAGCTTGGAATGATAAAAAGAAATGGAATAAAATGGCTTTATTAAATACTGCTAGATCTGGCTATTTTTCTTCAGATAGATCTATTAGAGAATATTGCGAATCGATTTGGAAGGTATCACCAATGCCAGTTGAGATAACTTGTGATATTGAAGAGTTTACTAATTAAATTTATTTCTTCCTGTCGGGAAAATCTGGTGTCTGATGAAATAATCTATTCAAAATTAATCTATCAATATTTAAGGGATCAGGAGCTAGTTCTCCAGCAATCTCTTTAAATTTGGCTTCTATTTTCTCAGAAACATTCACATCGAATATTCTTTCCATTAATGCTTCAATTGAATATAGATAAGCATTAACGTTTTCTAATTCAGCTATTGCCTCTTCTATCTCTTTATTTTCACCATTTTGTTCATTTTTTAAAAGGTCTTTTTTCGTATCTGCATCCAACAATTTCTTTTGTAACTCTTCAGTAACCTTTCCACAAAGAGTTCTAAAAGATTGAATAGAAGCCCAATTTAATTCCTGTTGTTGTTTCAGTGTCGGAAATTCTCTAATCAAACGATCATGTTCACGATAAAATCTTTGACAATCAGGACATTGACAAGGTTCGTCAGCCAAAAGAATAAATAAATCTATTATTATAATCGCACTAATTATGCATTTATAGTTGAATCATTCAAAAAATCGTCATTTTCATCAACTGAATCAGGACTTTCGGGTAAAGGAATTTCAATGCTAGTAACAAGATTGATTACATCTCTTAAACGCATTCCATCAGCGAACCAACCCATTGCTTGCTCAGCATCTCCTCGTTTTTCCGCGTCATTAGCTTGATCCTCATGTGCTTCTGCTAATAAAGATAACCAACATAGACATCTTGCTTGAACTATCGAAAGATCTAGATCATTAGGTTGTGATTTTGCAATACGTTCATGCTCCTGTTGAACCAGGAGTTTTAAACGCATATCATGTAGCTTAGCCATAAAAGCTTAATTACTATTTATACGCTAGCTAGAGAGTAGCATGTTTGCACACATACTAAATATAGTTTATTAAACTTTACGGGACTGGAGGGATTTGAACCCACGACCTACGGTTTAGGAAACCGTTGCTCTATCCTGCTGAGCTACAGCCCC
>MDTD01118638.1_pt1 | contig 20802 bp, 14 predicted proteins | sample 811221 | NCBI WGS metagenome assembly MDTD01 (sample SAMN05326646, study PRJNA326480) | marine metagenome | isolation source: seawater | place: Pacific Ocean: South West | collected 2011
CGTCCGGCGTTTCAGTTCTTCTTCCTCGGCCCGTGCGACCAGGTAATCGGTGAAGCCACCTGGGTAGGAGAAGAGCTTACCCTCTCGGAGTTCGGAGATTTGGCTGACGGCGTGATCCAGAAAGTACCGATCGTGTGTGATGACGATAAAGGTTTTGCTGCTTTCGCCGATCCAACGCTCGAGCCACTCCACGGTTGCTGCGTCGAGATGGTTGGTAGGTTCGTCCAACAAAATGATGTCGGCATCGATCAGAATGAGATGAGCTAGGGCAACTCGTTTTGCCTCTCCTCCGCTTAATCGCGATGTCGGCTCGTTGAGAAGCGGAGTCAGCGAGAGCATAGAAGCAGCACGCTCCATGCGGTGTTCCCAGTCCCATCCACCCAGTGCGTCGATACGACCGAGTAAGTCGTCGGCTGCAGGATCCTGATTGGCAGCAGCCTCCTCGTAGGCTGCGATCGTATCGCGAAGCTCTTGGAAGCAACTGTTCAGGACATCCGCAACGGTGCCGGAGGGGAGAGCCGTCGTCTGAGCTAGATACGCCACAACTTGGCCCTTGCGAACCGCAACGGTGCCGTCATCGGGAGGCTCTTGCTGAGCCATGATTTTTAGAAGGGTCGATTTACCGGTGCCGTTTGCGCCGATGATCCCACAGACATCACCTTCTCCGAGTCCGAAGGTCAGTTCGTCCAAGATGATATGGTCTCCGAAAGATTTGGAGACCTCGGTCATACTCAAAACATTTTTGGGAAGCTCACCCATCATTGACACCATTTGCGGCATCCACTCTCCCTGTCAACTCAGGAAGCACAAAGCTTGAATGATAGCCTTGCATTGACCCGATAGCCCACCTTCCTAGATAGTCTATGTATGGGGGATTCTATGAAGCGTATAGTTGTGACATTCGTGTGCCTACTTGCAGTGGGTTGTGATGACAGTGGCGTGCAGGTCAATGTCGATGCAAAAACCGATATCTCGATGACAGATATGCGAGTTGAGGATACGTCAAGCTTCGATGCCGGGTCCCAGGACACGTCACCACCCGAGGACATCGCTCCCCCACCTTGCGAACAGGGAAGTGGTTGCTTTGGTGAGCCATGCGAAGAAGGGGGCGATTGTCTCAGCGATATTTGCACCCTTCACATGGGCGAACGCGTGTGTTCCAAAACCTGTGATGCCACGTGTCCCGACGGTTGGTCCTGTAATCTCGTGACTTCCGGCGCCGACAGTCAGTACGTCTGCGTGTCCAATGCTGCACACCTTTGTCTGCCTTGTTCGACATCAGGCGACTGTTCCTCAGATGCCACAGTGAGTGCCTGCGTCCGATACGCAAGCGGTGACTCGTTTTGCGGAAGTGGCTGTGGCGTGGATTCGCCTTGTCCCCAAGGCTATGGATGCCAAGAGGTCGAAACCGTGGATGGGGCGACCAGCTTCCAGTGCGTGAGCGAGAGCGGGACGTGTGAATGCACGAGCCTTGCGGTTGCTTCCGCACTATCGACTCCGTGCACGACCGACAACGAGTTTGGAAGCTGCGCTGGTGTTCGTGTATGCGGAGATGATGGGCTTGAGGCATGTGACGCCAACACGCCGGCCGCCGAGAGTTGCAACGGAGTCGACGATGACTGCAACGGTTTGCTCGACGAGGGAACCTGCGATGATGGAAACCCCTGCACTGAAGACACCTGCTTAGGTGAAGAAGGCTGCCAACATACGCCGCTCACAGGTGGGGAATGCTTAGATGGAACCGCATGTACGCAAGGTGACCATTGTGAGGATGGCGTGTGCGTTGGTGAAGCGTTGAAGTGTGACGATGAAAACCCGTGTACAGACGATGTATGCGACCCCGATATGGGCTGTCAGTACAGCCCCAACTATGCAGATTGTGATGATGGCGATGCATGCACCCTTGCTGATACCTGCAAGGAAGGAGCGTGTGCCGCCGGCCCGACGCTCGACTGCTCAGATGGAAACCCATGTACGGACGACAGTTGTGGCGATGCAGGCTGCGTGGCTACACCGAACGAAGCTCCTTGTGATGATGGTAATGCCTGCACCGCAGCCTCTGTGTGTGATGCGGGTTCATGCATTTCCGCAGGGTTGGTGGTGTGTGACGATGACAACCTGTGCACGACGGACGCCTGCGACCCCGCATCGGGGTGTACCAACACTGTGAATACACTTCCCTGTGATGACGGTGACGCCTGCACCTTGACCAGTGTTTGCACCGATGGCGCTTGCGTCGCGGGCGAGCCCGCCAGTTGTAGCGATGGCAATCCATGCACTACCGACAGTTGCGACGTGTTGAAGGGCTGCGTCTTCGAAGCGAACACAGACTCCTGTGATGATAACAACGCGTGTACCACTCTCGACGCTTGCAGCAACGGTGCATGCCTTGGAAGCGCCCCGCCGATATGCAATGACGACAATCTCTGCACGAACGATTATTGCGACACGGAGCTCGGATGTCAGAACATTCCGAATGAAGCAGCCTGCGATGACGGCAATGCTTGTACCGCCAATACTCAGTGCGCAGACGGAGCCTGTGGCGGCGGTGTCGCAGCCACCTGCACTGATGGTAACCCATGTACGGACGATGGATGCGACGAGGCCTTGGGCTGCATCTTCACAGCCAATGCTACGGATTGCGATGATAAGAATGCCTGCACGACCTCCGACAGTTGTATCGAAGGTGCTTGCATCGGCTCAGGCTCGTTAGAATGCGACGATGCCAATCCGTGCACCATCGATATTTGTCTTCCCGGCGGCGGATGTAGTTACGAAAATGCTGTGGGGGCGTGCGATGATGGAGATGCCTGTACGGTTAACGACAGCTGCCAGGACGGTGGATGCCAAAGTGGAGTGGTTCTTTCGTGCGACGATGGAAATCCATGCTCGGATGAAGTCTGCGAGGGGGGCGATTGTGTCTTCACGCCCAACAACGCGGCATGTGATGATGGCAATGCCTGCTCCACGGGGGATGTGTGTGAGAATGGCGGGTGTGTAACCAAGGGTGTTCTCGCCTGTGATGACGCGAATCCCTGCACGAATGATGGGTGTGATCCAGACACTGGGTGCACTTACGCGAGCAACGATGCTGCATGCATCGATGGCAATGCCTGCACCCTTGGCGACAGTTGCGTGGACGGTGATTGCGAGGCGGGTGAAGTCGCCTTGTCCTGCTCCGATGGCAATCCCTGCACGAGTGATAGCTGCGATGGGGCCACAGGGTGCGTCTTTGAAAATAATTCACTCGAATGCGACGACGGAAGTGTGTGCACCCAACTGGACACGTGCTCAGGTGGAGCATGTGTGGGTTCTGAGGAGTTAAGCTGCGACGATCAAAACGCGTGCACCACGGATTCATGTGACCCAGTCGAAGGGTGTGCTTCGGTCGCTCTGGATGACGAGACATCATGTGCCGGAGCGGATGAGGCCTACTGCCAAAATGCCGTGTGTGTTTGCAAGCCCGGCTATGCCGGAAGCCCCGGTGAATGCGAAGACGTGGACGAGTGTGCAGATGGCAGCAACAACTGCAGCGGCAATGCGACCTGTTCCAATCTCGTCGGGAGTTATTCGTGCACGTGCAAGGATGGCTACTTTGGCGACGGCGTGACATGCACCGATATCGATGAGTGCGCCAATCAAACAGATAATTGCGATAGCAACGCAACGTGCTCGAATACAAATGGCGGGTTCACGTGCACCTGTAACGGTGGATACGTAGGGGATGGCGTCACCTGCGACAAGCCGCCTTGCGGCAATCCAAACGGCGGAAATCTAACCAAGGATAACGGAACTGGTACCGGGCAGCTCTACTGCTACAACGGTGGCGATAGCACCCAAACACGTGCATCCAAAGCCTGTGAATCCCACCATGGCGAGGGGCAGTGCTGTGTAATTACCGGTGGTTACCAAAACCAGCAGTACGGAAAATGCGGTCAGGGTGGCGGCGGCTACCATTGGCACTGGGATAGTCATCCTAACGGCCACTGTGGTCCTTACTACGGCCCCGGAGATGTGATTAATCCCGGCTGGTGCGGAACCATTACAGGCAATTTTCTCTAAACATGAAGTCAGACACATTCAGACACATTGAAGCACCTACATAGCCCAGAGGGGCAGGAGTACGTTTTGAAACGTATCGTCATTCTTTTTTCGGTTCTCGCAATGGCCGGTTGCGATGAGAGCGGTATTCAGTCATCTAGTGGGGATGTGACTGCGGTTGATGCGTTGACTCAAGATGCAGCAAAAACAGACGCCGGAACCAAGGATACAGCAGCCGAAGATATCGCACCGGTCGACGTTGGACCTCCTCCGTGTGAAGAAGGCTCGGGATGCTTTGGCGAGCCCTGTGAGGAAGGTGCAGATTGCCTCAGTGACATCTGTACCCTCCATATGGGGGAGCGCGTCTGTTCAAAAACATGCGATGCGACATGCCCCAGTGGCTGGTCGTGCAATTTGGTCACATCGGGAGCCGATAGTCAGTACGTATGCGTTTCGAATGCCTCCCATCTATGTCTACCCTGCGCAGGCTCGGGTGATTGTTCGTCCGATTCAACAGTCAGCGCCTGTGTAAGTTATGGCGATGGGTTAGGCTTTTGCGGAAGCTCGTGCGCAATCGATACTCCATGCCCTGAAGGATATAGCTGCAATGAGGTCGAGACGCTTGATGGTGCGGTAAGCAACCAGTGTGTCGCTGACTCTAACACGTGTGAGTGCTCGGCATTGGCTATTTCATCCGCCCTCACAACACCCTGCAGCCAAAGCAACGAATTCGGTCAATGCAACGGTGTTAGAACATGTACTGAGAATGGACTTTCGGAGTGTGATGCTGTGATTCCAGGCGATGAGGTCTGCAACGGCTTGGACGACGATTGCGACGGCAACTTGGACGAAGATACCTGTGACGATGGCAATGCATGCACGGTGGATACATGTGCAGGAATCGATGGGTGCAAACATACACCCCTCTCTGACACGGCATGTGACGATGAAGATGCTTGCACATTCGGTGATATCTGCTCCGAAGGCATGTGCGCGGGTGAAGCCCTAGTCTGCGAAGACGGAAATCCCTGTACGGATGATTCTTGCGATACGACCTTTGGATGTCTTTTTGAGGCTAATGGCGAGCCCTGTGATGACGGTAGTGATTGTACGTTTGGTGATCACTGCGCAAAGAGTACGTGCCAACCAGGAGAGGCGGTGCCGATTGCCTGCGACGATGGTAATGAATGCACCGACGATGCATGCGATCCGGTGGCCGGTTGCAGCCATACACCCAATGGCAATGCATGCAGTGACGGTAACGCATGCACCACTGGCGATGTCTGCGAGAGTGGCGTGTGCAAGTTTGTCGATCTTCTCTCATGCGATGATGGCAACGCTTGCACCTTCGACGAGTGTGATGGCTCGGTAGGATGTGTTCAAACGCCAACTGACGCTGTATGCACTGACGGCGATGCCTGCACGGACAGTGACATCTGTTTGGACGGCCTGTGTGTGGGAACATCGACGACCGATTGTGATGACGATAATTTATGCACGAGCGACACCTGTGAACCTGCTCTAGGTTGCGTCCATACACCTAATTCCGTGCCTTGTGATGATGGAAGTGTCTGTACGCTCAAGGACATCTGTGACGATGGTGCATGTACGTCATCGGGTTCACTTGTGTGCGAAGATGGCAATCCATGCACGGATAATGGATGCGATGATGCAACCGGGTGCACGCAGCTTCCAATCGAGGGTGCTTGTGATGATAACAACACCTGCACAACAGGGGATTCATGTGTGGATGGTGCGTGCACGGGCCAAGGTTCTCTGGCTTGTGACGATGGTAACCCATGCACGCTGGATACCTGCCTTCCTGCAGGGGGCTGTTCCCACGAAAACTTGGACATTGCGTGCAACGATGGAGACCCTTGCACGGTATCCGATGTCTGTGTGGATGGGACCTGCCAGGCCGGCCCCACCCAAGGGTGCGACGATGGAAACCCCTGCACGACCGACAGTTGTGGCGCGAATGGGGTTTGTCAGCACGAAGCGAACAATGAAAGCTGCGACGACGGAAACGCGTGTACGCAAGGCGATATTTGCGCGGGAAAGGCGTGTCTTGGAACCGATGTTGTTGCGTGCGGAGACGACAACCCGTGTACGACCGACAGCTGCGACTTGGTAAAGGGCTGTGAGAACATCGCAAATAACCAGCCATGCGACGATGGTGATGCCTGTACGGTGGGTGATATCTGTGCGAATGCAAGCTGCAGTCCAGGAGCCGACAACCTGGCGTGTGACGATGGCAAAGTGTGTACCAACGATGCCTGTGACGCAGCCATCGGCTGTGTTTTCGCCAACAATGCCGCACAATGCGATGACGATGATGTTTGTACCGATTCGGATATCTGTGTTGAGGGGCTATGCTTAGGCGAAAAGGTGACGTGTGACGATGATAATCCATGCACCGATGACGTATGTGCAAACCCTCTAGGTTGCCTCGGGTTGGCCAATGCTGAAACTTGTGATGACGGAACCGTCTGTACCGTTGACGATACATGCATTAACTCATCCTGCGTTGGCTCGAACACCCCATGCGACGATGGCAATCCGTGTACAGATGATGCATGCGATCCGCTAACAGGCTGCGTCTACACGCCGAATGTAGTTCTCTGCGACGACGGCGACGCATGCACGAAGAATGACCAATGCGCGAATATCCTCTGTCAGGGAGTCAGCGAAGTGTGCAACGACGGAAACGAGTGCACAGACGATAGCTGTGACTCCGACTCCGGATGTGTCTTCATTGACAACGCGGCTCCATGCAACGATAGCAGTGCATGTACGACTGTGGATGTGTGTACCGATGGAGCGTGTGTGGGCAGTATCGCTCCCAACTGCGACGACGGGAATCTCTGTACAGATGATGCATGCGATCCCGGAGCGGGCTGCGTGTACGCCAACAATGACTTACCGTGTAGCGATGGAAGTAAGTGCACGACCGATGATATTTGCTCGGGCGGAAGCTGCACGCCGGGAGCCCCTCTCAACTGTCAGGACGGCGGTTTATGCACTACAACTACCTGCGATCCTGCGGTTGGCTGCGTCACGACCCCTGTCGCGCCTTGTTGCGGCAATAATATTGTTGAGGGCGGGGAGAATTGCGACGACGGCAATAACAATGACGGAGATGGCTGTGCGGCAAATTGTGTCAATCCGACGCAAAAATGCTCCGAGGTAGCCATTGCACACTGTAAGGCGAAAGGGTGGCAGCACGTGGGGGAATGGCCCGGTGATATTGTCTGTACGCAGAATGGTCAAGGCACCGGTTCCAACTGCGACACGTGCTCGACATACCACATTTACGTCTGGAAAAATGGTGCGGGCGATGGACATTGTCCCGGAGCTTACTCCACGACGGCTGGAAACTTCTACAGCGCTCACACGCCGTGTACATGCGGAGACAACTTAGATTTGTGTGGGTCATGGGATATGCAGGGCTGTATTCCGGACTAAGGCATGTATCAAGCAGGTACCTCGATGAGGCAACGGAGTTAAGGTCGAGCGGCGCCTCAACGCAACTGCACTGTCTTGAGCCCCTGTGCCTCAAGCCGTTTCACAAATGAACCATGTCCTGGCTTATCGGCTGAGAGTACATGCCGAGTTGTCATCGTAAGCGCCTGATCGGGCGGTGTTTCCAAAAGACCGATACGTGGAGTCGATTGCCCTTGTTCATACCCAACAGCTCCAAACACGGGCGAAATCATCAACATCCGCTTCAGGGTGTTTAAAACCGCTGAGGAAGGGGGCGATGTACCATTTAGCAAAACAATAACATCGGCGTCTGTCCCACTCAGAACTGGTCTCCATATATCGCTCGAATTTACCGATGCGGGGATTGCCACGAGAGTGACACCTGGAACTGCAGCATCGTCAGGTAACGCGATGGCTGGTGTGGCCCAAAGCAGGGTTGTGTCTGCTGGTTTTTGTTCGGCCCAGTCCGCCATCAAATCCGGTTCATATTCGGCCGAGAATTGGACGAGACATGTTCCTGCATCCAATTGCAGGTGTGCTTGGATTGCACCTGCGGGGAGACCGAAGGCGTACGACACGACGCCGCGCATAGTCTCGAACGTTGTGACCATTTCCAAAGCAACCACAAAGCGCTCGTCTAACGTCGCGCCTTCAGCCGGTTCTTGAGCGTCTTCAAGCTGGCTTAGCGTGGCGATATGAAGGTCACACTTCAGCCGAGAATGAAGCAACCCACGAACCATCTCATCGCCCACGCTGTGGGTCGCCAAAGTGGGCTGGCCCATCAATGGTAATGTGTCGGCACCATGCTTCTCGGAGAATTGCGCCCAATAATACCCCATCTTCCAGCAACGACGGATATGTGCTTCAAGGTTGAAAGGATGATCGTGTCCGCACTTGATGGCGCTATCGAAGATGAGAGGAATGCCAGCCTGGTCAAGGCGATGGCCCAGTTCAACGTCTTCCCAAATGGCGTGACGGAATGTCTCGTCGAAGCCCCCAACGCGCCTTAGCTCGGCCGTCGGAAGACTGAGGTTACCGGTCCAAAACGAGCGGGGCGAGAGTGGCTCCAGGTGCGGAAGAGAATCGTATGGGAATAGGGCGCCTGTTTGTTGCAGTAGACGAACAAAGCCTGTTTGTTGCTCTTCAAGCCAATCAAAACGGCCCATGACCGACTTAGGCGGCGCATCTTCCGGGTGGTGCTGAAGGTGCAAACGAAGCGAGTCTTCGTGCAGGATTCCATCACTGTTGACCAGTACGGTGATTCGTCCCTTGGCCTGTCGAAGGGCTGCGTTCCTGGCGGCGGCAGGTCCTTGATTGGGCTCGAGGCGGATAAGGTGTACATCGTTGATGAGGTCGTTCGGAAGCAGCTCGGCCAAGGGCGGACTCGAGCCGTCATCGACGAGAAGAACCTCGTATGCTTCCTTGGCGAGAGACTGTCCCCTCAATGAACGCAGCGCATTCTCAACGGCATCGGGCCTATCTTTGGCAGGCATAATGACGCTAATTGCGGGAGTCATGACGCGCTCCACAGACCGATTCCCATCAGAGAGTGGTCGAGTCCGCATTCCCGTTGCGGTAGCACAATGGCCGTCTTTTTTCCGTCCAGTTCTTCCCAAAGTTGGCGGACGCCATCACAGCCATCATTTGCTCCGGTGATGTCATGGAAACCCAAGAAGCGATGCGGAAATTGTCGGTTAATCTCAAAGTCTCGTTTGACGCCTTCGTAGGAGTGGTCACCGTCGATCATCACCAGATCGATATGGCCAAGGTTCTCTCGAAACGCTAGGTATTCGTCCGAATGCGAACTTCCTTCGAAGTAGGTTACCCCGAAAGGTAATCGCATTTGAAACCCCATGATGCGCGCCCAGTTGATGTCACATGCCGCTACCTTGTCGAATTGAAAGAGGCGATGGAGCGTTGTGATGAGGTGCCCTGTCCAGACGCCAATCTCTAGGTAGCTACGAATATTTTGGGCTTCCATCCACTCGCAAAACGCGATGAGTTCGTCGCGATTTTGAAGAAGGCGACCATCCGGTGGCTGACCATGAGCCTCGTAGTGTGCCTGGACCTTAGCATCCCAGCAGGACTCGAGACGCAGTTCGTGCCTGTAGTCTCTCAAGACTTAGGCTGGCTGGCTGATAGCGAGTGGATTGCCAGAAGGGTCAACGATGACGGCAAACATACCGGAATGACTCGGTTGAGGGTCCACATGGACAAACCCTCCTGCCGCCTCTGCCCGTTTACACGTCTCGACGCAGTCTTCTACTCGTACGTACACAGTGTTGCCTCGCAGGAGTTCGCCTCGCTCGCCTGAGACAAGACCGATTCCCACCGCTCGGTCCGCAGAGTCGCAGAAGGCAAAATCGTCGACTCCCGGAGCGACTGCAAAGTTCCATTGGAAGAGATTGGCATAGAAGCCAACGGTGCCAGCTAAGTCGGCAGCGGGCTTCTCTAGCCAAAAGAAGGGGTTCTGTCCCGAGCCCTGAAATTGGTCACCCATGGGTTGATAGCCCTGCCACAGGGAGATTTCCGTGCCACCGGGATCATAGAGCGTCGCGTAGACCCCTGAACCGGCGAGTTCGATGGGGGGGAGACATCTCTGCGCCCCCAGGGTCAGCGCCTTTTCAAAGACAGCCTTGCAATCGTCTACAAGTACATAGGGCGATACCCCGATAGGGATTTGACCGTCGGCCGGCACCTGTAAGAGTCCGCCGATTGGGGCGGTCCCGGTATCGACGGTCGCATAGTCTTCTGAGACCACGTTAATCTTCCAGGAGAATGTGTTGGCGTAGTATTCGGCATTGGGGATGAGGTCCTTGACCCGAATCTCCACCTGGCAAATATGATTGAACTCCACGCTTACTTCTCTCCCTCACACCCCAATCGGGCGCATCGTGGTAGCGTTGTGTGTCTACGTTCTACCAGCCGAAGAAGCCAGCCAGCTTACCAACCGCAGCTTTCGTACGCGCCTTGGCCTCGCCATAGCCTTCCGAAATTGTATCAGCGGCCGCACTTATCTGTTCGGCTGCCGCGTTGTAGGTGCTCACGGCCGTGTCTTTCACTGCAGTTCCAACCTTCGTGGCTGCTTGGACAGCAGCATCCTTGGCCTGGCTTGCCCCAAGTGCCACATCATCGAGTCCCAAGCTGCCGTCGCCGGTACGATCTAATGTGCTGTGTGCCTCTGTCGCGAACGCACTCGCTTTTTCTTTCACTGCATCGGCTGTTTCGTAGGCCTTTTCCTTCACTGTTTCCACAGCAGCTCTTCCAGTCCGAACAGCCGAGGTGACCTTTTGTCCAACAGCCCTTTTGACTTCTGCCTTGGCCTGCATGGCGTCGGCCATGCTTAGCTGGCCATCACCATCCCGATCGAGCGCTGAGTGAGCGTCCGATGCGAGTTGATCGGCTTTGTTGTAGAGCCCCCGCGCCGTGTCCTCGACGGCCTGCGCACCCTTCGCAACAGCCACTTTAGCATCATCAAGACCAAGTCTGCCGTCGCCGCTGGCGTCGAGGGAACTGACGACTTTCTTCTTGGCCGTACTCGCCATCTCTCGGCCCGTCGCTACGGCACTACTCACCGCCTCAGAGCCTCGGTTGTAGGCCTTCTTTCCTGTGTCCCAAGCGGCCTGGCCGGCGCGCTTGCCCATGTCCATTGTTGCCGCACCAGCGCGACGTGCTCCATCTGCTAGTTCACCAGCACCGACGCGAACGTCGTTCAGTCCGAGTTGTCCGTCTCCATCACGGTCGGCGGTCGAATGCGCCGTACTCGCTGCCGACTTGAGCGCTTTCTTACCCTCTTCAACCGTTTGCTCGGCAAAGGCAACTGCCGCATCCTTCGCCTGCTTCGCACCTTCGATGGTGCGGTTGACGGTGTCCTTACCAACCGTCACGATCTTTTCAGCTCCAACCTTCACGTCCGCGAGGCCAAGTTGCCCGTCGCCACTTTGGTCGAGGAACTCATAGCCAGCCTTGCCCAGTTCCCGAGCACCGTCGGCAATCTGATGACCGGTCTCTACCGCTTTATCTTTAACTGCTGTTGCCGTGTTAACCGCGACATTCTTTGCCTGGTTGACGCGAATACCAACGTCTCTGGAAGTGAATTTCCCGTCTCCATCTCCGTCCAGTGCGAAAATGATGCTGTCCACACCCTTTTCGATCCCCTTCGAGCCTGCATTCATGCCTTGGGCAATACGGGTCGCAGGGTCGTTCAGAGTGAGCTTTCCATCTCGATCTGCATCGGCCAATTCGTAGGCCTTCTTCGCGCCCGCAACACCCAATTGAGCCGCATGTTTAAGGTCGACGGTCACACTGCCGCCGATTTTTCCACCGTAGCCAAGGCCTGCCCAGGCGCGACCACCGATCGTTAGCTTTCCGCCCTCGTAGACGATGCCACCATCGATTCCTGCACCGACACCAGCGAAACCACCGGCCTCTAACTTTCCGCCGATCGGCCCGATATGTCCGTGAACATCGGCCTTACCTTCGACTCCAGCGAAAGCTCCGGCTCCGCCAGAAAGTTCGAATTTTTGCTTCACGAGGTCCCAGCCGGCCTTGCCGCCAACTCCAGCTTTGGCACCTGCGAATCCACTTGCTCCTACGCCGACGCCAGCGTTGAGTTCCTTGTCGACTCCCTCGATCTTGAGGCCCGGTGTTACGTAGTCCGCACCTGCAGACGCTTCGGCACCGATCTTGCCGCCAAAGTTAGCGGTACCCATGACCCCTTTGTTGCTCACGGACGCGCGCGCATCGGCTCCTCCGCTCGCGACAACATTGGCGTTAACTTTGGCGGTTCCTTTGCCGTAGTCGGTATCCCCTGTCGTCCACTCACCGCGTACGCCTTCTTTCGCTTCAGCACCCCAAACCGCGTACGCTTCGGGACCTGTGATTTTGTCGCCAAATGTAGAGTGACGCGTGACTTTTGGATCAAACTTCGTCCCGGTCGCAGTTCCGGATTTGGTCGAACTGTAGTGTGTGAATCCACCGCCGAGATCGGTTGTCTGTTCGTCGCCTGCAAGTTCTCGCAAGTTTGGCTGTTTTGCGGCCCGATTAGCATCGGGCATGGAGGCGCTTTTTCGTACGCCTTCATCATTCTTGAGATCGCCAGCACGGTTGCCCCAACCGTGACCCACCGCAGGTAAGCCGGTTTTGTTGGTCATCTCGTAATGTTCTGCAGACGGTGTGGTTCCACCCTCCATTTGGACGGGCCCACGCATCGTGGTTGGTGCGAGGGCATTCATGCCAGCCTCGTAGCTACCAAGACGACCCGCGCTGGTCTTTAGAGACGATGCTGAACTTTCCGTCGTCGCACTGCTACTGCGCTCCGGTGATTCAACTTCCTGCTTTGACGATGTTAGGTCTGCGGACATGGTTTGCCTGAATGTTTTCAAACTCGCTGTGTGGCCTCACCGGGGCCCCCATTGGGCACACAACGTCAGTAGAGTCGATACTTTACCCCTATAACAATGTGATCTCAACGGATATACAGACAGAGTTATTCGATTTATTTATAGTTTTACGGAAATTAGCAGCGTCAAGGGACGCTATTACCGGGGAGGAACCCTTTGAGCGAGCACATAACAATGGAGACACACGAAGACGTGTGGAACTTAGTTCAGGGGGCAGGAATCGATGTGAACCCCACCGTCGTCGCCGCGTATGATGACGTGGTAAGCGATCTCTTGGATAAGGGGCTTCAACCAGAGGACGTAAGTGGCCATGTTGTTCTTGCGATTCGGAGGCAGTGGCAGGGCTTCAAGGCCGGGATGGAGGCGTTCGAGGCCTTTTGCGAATGTCTGACATTCGCAGTGTCATTGGACAAGGGGACACCCGATCCGATGGATACCTTGGCCCATATTGTCACGACGAAGGCAGCCTTAGCGGCCTTTTACGATGATCTCGCAACAGTGGCTCCCTACGCCGGGGTACAGGGGCTTGATAGAGATGTTACCCGGGCGGAGCGGGCCGAGTCTGTGGCTCAGCGCGATGACATTCTTGCCAAAATCGAGGCCGCCCGGAAAGAAGCGGCTGACGACGATTCATAAGATCGTCCTATGGCCAATGTCTTACTCGGCTGGGAACTCGGTATGGGGCTTTGGCATGCTCGGTTGCTGCGGGCTGTAGGCCGCAGACTACAATCAGAGGGTCACCAGGTTACCTATGCCGTTGCGAATCCAGTGGAGACCTGGTCCATCCTCAAAAATGAAGGAGCGCGTCTTGTTCAAGCACCCGTCGCAACGCCGCTCAGTCGAAGCACGGGAAATGAATTTCAGGCTCGGGCGTTCGCCGACATCCTGCATGAAGCGGGGTTTCATGCACCGGAGACCCTAGGAGGGTTGGTCGGAGCTTGGGATGGCCTCATCGATGCAATTCGTCCTGACTTGGTCGTCTGCGACCATGCACCGAGTCTTCTCGTGGCCAGCCATCAACGCTTGCCTGCTGTCCAACTAGGGCTTGGATTCTCTCAGCCGCCCTCGGATCTTTCGCCATGGCCAGCATTTGGTCCTGGTGAGGGGGGATCGAGGTTTGAACCCGATGTGTTGGCCACCGTCAACGAGATCCTTCGAGCGAGAGGCGTGAAACTGTTGGATACCCTCGGGGGACTCTACGCGACGCATGCATCGCACGTCACAACGTTCGCTGAGTTTGATCCTTACAGCGCGCACAGGAGAGGTCCTTTCGTTGGCCCCTTGGACGACTTGCCTTCGCCTCTCAACCGTCCGGCACACGATAGCTATTTCGCGTATCTGTCGGCGGATGTTCCGGAGTCGATCCATTTGCTTCGAACGTTGGCTTCACTGCCGTATGCGGGCCAGGTTTTTCTGCGGGGAGCTCACCCACACCTGACCAATGAACTGCGCGCGTTAGGATTGAATCTTCTCGATGAACCTGCGGATATGTTGTCTGTTCTGAAGCGGCATCGACTTCTGATTCATCACGGAGGTGTTGGAACGTCCGAGCAAGCGGCTGCTGCAGGTCGAGCTCAATTGGTTCTACCTTGGCACCTCGAGCAGGCCTACAATGCGGCGGTCTTGGAGCAATTGGGATTGGGATTGAATGTTCGGCGAAGTGAGAATCTTTCGGAAGCGATGAACTCTCTACTTTCATCCGAAGCCATGGAGAAAGGAGTTCGTTCATTTGCCGAGCTCGCCCATGCACGAAGAAATTCGAGCGCTTCGGACATCGTCATGGAGAGCTGCAGAATTCATCTGTGAATGGAGTCTATGTCTTTTCGCTGGCCAATTTTTGGGTGTTAGCCGGTCGGTGAGTTAAGTCGGAGCCACATTCTCACGTTAACCTCTTGCGAAGATCACCGAGCATGGCGATCCGGCATCATATCAACCCCCCTTTGTTCAGGAAGAGGCCAAAGAGGGGCCTGAACCATCCAAGAGCAACTAAACCGTCCGCCAGTGACCGGTTAAATGGCGCGTTGGAACGTTCGGGAGGACAATTAGAAAAGACTCGGCTTCGGCTAGTAGGCTCTAGCAATGGTGGAAGCACGGGTTGGTTTGAGGGCAGGGAAAGATGAAGAATACGAGTTCAAACGAAGAATTTGTGAGAGGCCTCGAGACGTACGCAAGGTCTCATTACGCGTTGACGCATCCCTATCTGAGTCGCATGGCAAACGGTGACTTCCCGGACATGGTTGGAGCCATTCGAGACTTTGCCCACCAGTACTCATTCTACTCGAGTCACTTCACTCAATATCTCAAACGCGTTTTGGACAACCTTGAAAATCCAGAGCACATCGAGGATTTGCTTGAGAATCTCGAGGAGGAGGAAGGGCGGATGCTGCCTGAGATGACGTTAGATCATCCAAAGGCGGGAATGAGCCACGCAGAACTCTTTGAGGACTTCAAGCGAGCCATCGGCGTCGATGAGGCATTCAAGGCAAACAACCCACCTGTCGATACGGTGTTGAAGTGGCGTAAGTCCATGTTGGTTGCCTGTGCTTCGAGTGCAGCTGCGGGCGTCGGCGCCATTGGGATGGCAACCGAGACAATTGTCCCGCAGGTCTACCAGCAAATTCTGACGGGCATTGTGTCCCACACGGATATGCATCAGGACGATTACATCTTTTTTGAGATTCATGCCGAGTGCGACATTCAGCACAGTGAAGACCTTCTAAATATCGCGGCGGATTTAGCTGTTACGGCCGAGAGCCGACGGGCCATGAGAAACGCCACCGCACGCATCCTGAACATGAGAAGTCGCCTTTGGGACGATTTACTCGCTCGCGCGGGCAGAATGCCCGTGCGCCGCTCAAGCTCTTTGAGAATGAGTGCTTAAAACTAGGCGCGTTTCGCGCTGAATGGGCGTTGCCCAAACTACCCATCCATCGATTTACCGCTGAACCGATGAATACTGAAAAACTCTACAATAACACCGCTTCGCGTTGGCGCCGACAAGGTCCGAATAGTCTCTCCGACTTTACCGGCCGACCCGCCGTTTTTGACCTTTGCGGCGACGTACATGGCCTGTCTATCTTAGACTTGGGATGTGGCGAAGGCTACTGTGCCCGCCAGTTGATGGGCCGCGGTGCAGAGCGAATTCGCGGTGTCGATATCTCGGCTGAGATGATTGAACTGGCTAGAGTGCAGGAGAACGAAGTGCCACTGGGCATAGAGTTCGTTCATTCACCTGTTCTTGAGTACCAGGGTGAGCCTGAAAACTACGACCTCGTACTTTCCGTTTTCTTGATTAACTACCTCACCATCGAAGACATGCGGGAGGTGATGCGTCTAGCTTATCGGAGCCTGAAACCGGGTGGGCGTTTTGTCTTTTCCGTACCACACCCCGCTTTTCCCCTAATTCATGACGGCCGGGCCCCCTTCTTTTTTGACTACGAGGGACACGGTTATTTTTCAGGACGAAACGATAAGCATGAGGGTGAAATCCACTGCATCGACGGCACGAAACTGGGTGTGCAGGCGATTCATAAAACGGTAGCGGACTACTTCGACGGACTCGGAAAGGCCGGATTCACATCCATGCCAATCGTCCTTGAGCTAGGCGTACTGCCTCAGCACATGGAGCTTGACCCCCAATTCTTCGGCCCGGTGAACGATGTACCGCTTCACATGGCCTTTTCTGTGGAGAAAGCGTGAGGAAGTCTTACCCCACCGGCCCGCGTGTCATATTGCTGCGCAATAATGACTATTGCTTTCTCGGAGCACTTCGAGGGCTTTCTGAAGCCGGCGCACGAGTCCTCTCCGTCGTGTGGGATTGGGAAGGATCAGGACCTTGGGTTTCCGCCGAGTCGAAGCACTTTAAAGAAGTTGAGGAAATTCCAAACCCATATGCCGATGAATCGGGAGCAGTCGCTGCCTTTGCAGCCATTGGAGAGCGACTTCTAGAAGAAGAAAACGAACGAACGATGGTCATCGCGTCGAGCGATACAGGCCTGATGTTCCTACAAAACCATTGGGACCTATTTGGAAAGACATTCCGTATGATGGGTCACTCCACCTTCGAAGACAGTCGTTATGACTGTTTGGACAAGGGCCAATGTCTTGAACAGCTAAAAGCTGATGATTGCGCGATTCCAATGACGATGTCGGTCCGCTCGCGGGCCGATGTCGTCAGCGTCACGCAAACCATGCTTTATCCCTGTGTCTATAAACCAGCGGTGAAGGACTACGGACAGACCTTTTACCGAACACACAACATGCTGAAGGCAATCGAATGTACTGAACCTAGCGAGCTCGAAGAGGCACTTCATCGAGAAGTGGATGCAGGGTTTGAGTTGGTCGTTCAGGAGAAGATTCTCTTCGATTCTGCCTATGAGGAGATTCCTTTCTATCTCTATGCAGATGAGAATCATGAGATTCGGCTGGCGAGTACAGCGATCAAAGATTCTATACGCCCGTTTCCTTTCGGTACTGCGACTGTGCTCCGTTTGGATTGGGAGGCCGAGCTTCTTCCCCATGCTCAGAGAGTAGTGAAGGCGCTCAAGTGGCGCGGTCTTCTCATGATCGAGTTCATCCGCGATAAAAAGGACGGACGCTGGAAAGTCGTAGAAATCAATGTACGCCCATGGCTTTTTAACGACTTTTTTCGTCAGTCCGGCTTCGACTACGTTGGTTATCTGGTCGATGATTTGCGTGGACTGCTTCACAAACGGCCTAAGTTGGTTTGCCCCGAAAGCACCGCATGGGCACGCGAACATGTGCACGTTGATTTGCTCGCGGAACTGAACGGGGTACGAGAGGAAACAGGCGAGTCCTTGAGAAGTGAGGTGCTCTTGCGTCGCGCTCTTGCAGAGATTCAGGGCTCCGTTTCTTTTGCTTACGATGATCCACAGGACCAGGAACCCGGGCGTTTTCGGATGCAGCAAATCCGAGATTCCTTTGGCTTCGGGGACACCCTGGGGCCGTCAACTCTCGTCACGGAACTCAACACTCATTCGCCCGGCGCTGCAGCTGCGGGAAACGCTCAATAGGAGGTCTTGCGTGAAGGACAACGTACGTAAAAATGTGTCGTCCAACGACTACCAGCATCACGAGTCTGAGGTGCTTAAGCACTTCCTTGAGTCGCCCATCCCGGATGGTGAGTTGTTGGAAAACCTCTTTATGTTTCTTACGCCCCAGCACATGCGGCGTCTTTTCTTTTGGTACGAACTCTATCAAGAGATCGTGGACGTCCCCGGTTGTATCATGCAATTCGGAGTCCGCTGGGGGCGCGATATGGCTGCATGGGAGGCCTTACGTACGACCTTCGAACCCTTCAACCACAGCCGAAAGGTAATCGGTTTTGATACCTTCGAAGGATTTGTGGGTACCGACGAAAAGGATGGTGCACACGAGATGATCCAAGAGGGGAATTTCGCGACAACATCCGGGTACGAGGAGCGTCTACACGACTACTTACGACATCGCGAGAGCTTGTCGCCTCTAGGCCATGTTCAGAAGTTTGAACTGCACAAGGGCGATGCTTGCAAAACCTTACCCGCCTATCTCGACGCACACCCAGAGACAGTCGTGTCTTTGGTGCATTTCGATATGGACATTTACAAGCCGACGGTTGAATGCCTCAAGATGCTGAAGCCCTATCTAACGAAGGGCTCAATCGTCGTGCTGGATGAAGCTGTATGCCCTGCGTTTCCAGGAGAAACCGTGGCCCTTAAAGAGGTTTTTGACCTCAGCAGTATCCGGCTGAAGCGGCACCCCAAGGTCGGACCCACCTGGCCAGCTTACTTTGTGATCGAATAGGGGGAAGTATGGTTCGCCACCTGGTAGAGCAGAATATGTTTCGCGTCACCGACGTCGCTGACATTAACCTCGATAACCTAGGTCAGGTGCTTGAGCGTGACTCGGTGGCCTTCGTTCGGGGGCTCATTGATCCAGAAGAGGTCCGTCGATTCAAAGCCAGTTTCGAGAAGCAATTCGATCAGGGGGCTGACCGACCAGGTACGGGAGAGACGCCTGAGGAAATCATGGGGCATCTCCAAAAGCTGTCCATCGGCGGAGCCGCTCAGAGCGGCGTATATCGCCCGCGTTTCTTTCGCACGATCTACACCCCCCTCTGGGGACGAGACCGCTATGGGTTTCACCGTATCATTCGCCAAACCTGTAAACTTAGAAATCACATGTATGGACGGCCCTTAGACTTTGCTATCGACGAAGTCGAGGATGGCCTTTGGACTGCAGCTAGGGTCCACCATTATCCGAGCGGAGGCGGCTTTCTCGTAGGGCACCGTGACACCGTGGTTCCCCGTGTGCATGAAGAGGTTGGCCTCGGGCATTTCTACCAGATTATTATCGTCCTTTCTAAGGCCGGTGAAGACTTTGATGAAGGCGGTGGATTCGTCGAGCTCGATGGTGAACGGCTCTACTTTGAGCAGGAATGTGAACTCGGTGACATTGCCATTTATGACAGTCGGACAATCCATGGTGTTGAAGACGTCGACCCCAAAAAGGTCTATGACCCGACGTCACCAGCCGGACGGATTGCCGGCTTCGTCACACTTTATCGGGATATTCGGAACGCGAAGAAGCTGTATCCAGGTTATCTACTCAATGAGCACAATGAGGACTTGGCTCAGGGAATCGAATTCGACCGCGCATCGGGCGAGAGCTAGTTTGTCGATAGGCAACTTGGCGCATTACTTTCGAGGAATCCTTTGAGCTTCTCCTGGTAGGTTGTCAGACCAGCTTCGGGAACGCCGCCATTAGCGATTCCATGATTCACACCCTCGAGTTCCCAGAACTCTTTGGGACCTGTGATTCCTTTGAAGACTTCCTGTTGGTCCTCGAGGGTAAATTTGATGTCCTCCGTTCCGATCATCAGGAGCACAGCGCCGCTATATCCATCGAGCTTCCGGACATTATTGAAGTGCCCTTGCGAAAAGAATGTATCGTCGAACGAGAGGGTAGAATTACCCTTCGCGATGAGGCCCATGGACGTAAAGGGAGCCTCGAGAAGGAGGGCGCAGGGCTCCTCGGTCAGTGCCATTTCGACGGCAGGGATCCCGCCCAAGGAGAACGCATAGATAGCGATTTTGGACGGGTCCGGTGCAATGCCCTTCACGTGGGCACGGATTTGTTGGGCATCTTCCATGAACTCGCTCGGGGATGGCGCACTCTCGGGAAGACTCTTGCCATAACCCCGATAGTCCCAGACGAAAATGTTGTAGCCAGCGTCGTATAGGAATTGAAGCCGCGGAATGTAGTGTTCAATGCCTGCGAAGTTACCGTGGTTGTAGATGATGGTGGTGTCTTTCAGGGCCGGATTGTCACCGTGGCTTTCGATAAAATACGCGTCCAAGGTTCCGACACCGTCGGTGGTTGGAATACTCGTTTGAAGCACTGCTTCCGGAGGAATAACGCGAACTGTTTGACCCTCCGTCAAGGTTCCTTCCATCCAAGGATAGCTTTGGCCGAAATCGTAGGCTTCATCACACGGAACACAGACCTTATCCCAGATATCATTCTCGGATTCGCATGTCTCCGTGCTCACAACTGAACAGTGCTTGGGATTGTGCACAAAACCGTCGAGGTCAAAGCAGCCGGAGACGATAAACGCCAGGGAACCCAGGAGCATCATTATCTTCATCGTCATCTCCTAAAATGCGTACGAAAAGCCAAAGTTGAAGCCGAGTGCACCCACGCTCTCTGGGAATACCCACGTAACGGCTGCAACCTCGTGGGGTTGGTTGATCGCGTAGTAGCGGAGCTCTGTATGAAGCCGAAAGCCGCCTGTTTCACCGGGATCGAAATCGGCACCCACCGATGGTGTGAGCGTTAGGGCGGGATTTCCAAAGTCAAAGTACTGCCCTAAGCCGAC
>MDTD01185027.1_pt1 | contig 20799 bp, 14 predicted proteins | sample 811221 | NCBI WGS metagenome assembly MDTD01 (sample SAMN05326646, study PRJNA326480) | marine metagenome | isolation source: seawater | place: Pacific Ocean: South West | collected 2011
AAAAGCTTGCGAACTCTTTCAGGATCTTTAACACCTGGTAATTCAACTAATATTCTTCCCGAACCTTCTAAACGTTGAATGTTTGGTTGTGATACTCCAAACCTATCAATCCTTGACCTCAAAATATTAAAAGATCTGTCTATAGCATTTTCAACTTCAACACGAATCACACTAATAACTTCATTATTTGAAGATGAAGAATTTATTTTATCCTTAAGCTCTGGAGTATAAAAAATTGAAGCCAATTTGCCTTCAGGATTTATTTCAGAAAAGGACTGGGCAAAAAGTGTTACAAAATCATCTTGACTATCTAATTGTTTTTCGATTGATTTTTGAATAGCAGCATTAAAATTTTCATCTTTGTTGTAATTAGACATTGCTTTAATTACATCAACTACAGAAACTTCTAGAGTAACATTCATACCGCCTTTGAGATCTAATCCAAGATTCAATTCTCTTGACTTACATTCATTGTAAGTGTAATTTTTAACACCTATATTAAAAACTGGCTCAGATGAAATAGAGTCTAAATAAACTTTTTCTCTTATTTCGTCACCATTTGAGTATGAAATTGCATCTTCTTCTACACCTTTGGCAATCCATGTAAAAGATAATTGATATAAGCATACAATAGCAAATACTATTGCAAACAAGGAGACAAAACTTTTATTTTGCATAACATATAAATTTAGATCGGGCAAATATAGAATTTCAATTTTGAAATAGCAATTGAAATAAAATATACTAATCTATTAATTTTGAGTTTAATTTATTATTTTTTTACAATATCATAAAAAAATTTTAATCGTAAGTTTGTAGAAATGAAAAAAGCATTACTTCTAATTATATTATCACTGCCTTTTTCGGTTTATTCACAATTTCTAAAACAATCAGAACTTTCGATTGTTGAAAATGGAACTTTGATAAAAAACCCATTTACTGGCGGATTAAATTCATGTCAATTGTCAAATATAGATTTGAATAATGATGGCAAAATTGATATTTTTGTTTTTGAACGTGTTGGAGACAGGGTTTTATGTTTTTTGAATAATAATGATACAATTGGAACTGATTTCCATTATAGTAAAGATTACAGCAAAAATTTTCCAAACTTATATAATTGGGCACTATTAGTTGATTACAACTGTGATGGCAAAGAAGATATATTTACTTACAATGATAGTTATGTCAAAGTTTTTAAAAACACTTCTCAAGCTGAAAACCTAAGTTTTCAAGTCGAAGAACAAGCTTTAATCAGTGATTTAGGTTCAATACAAAGTGCAATAATAATTTCAGAGGTAGATATACCTTCTTTTGTTGATGTTGATGGAGATCAAGACATAGATATACTAACTTTCAAGCAAAGTGGTGGCTATATGGAATACCATCAAAATTTAAGTCAAGAGCTATATGGAAACTGTGACAGTCTTATATTTAAACTAGAAACCGATTGTTGGGGAGAATTTTTCGAAGGATTAAATACTTACGAATTTAATAATTGCAATGAAGATGCAATAAATAATCAAAATGAAGTTCGATCATCTGGGCCTCATAGCGGCTCATCATCACTACTCCTTGATATAGATGCAGATGATGATATGGATTTAATTTTAGGAGATGTATCATTTAATAATTTGAATTTACTAGTTAATGGGGGCAATAGTGAAAATGCAACTATGATCTCTGTAAATCAAAATTTCCCTGTAGGAAATGGAAGTAATATAAGTGCAGAAATTAATTCTTTTCCAGCTGCATTTCATCTTGATGTAAATAATGATAACATAAGAGATTTAGTTGTTAGCCCGAATACTGAAAACAACTCTGAAAATTTTGAAAGCATTATGGTATTTTTAAATACTGCGGAAGATAATAATCCTTCATTTCAATATACTCAAAATAATTTTCTTCAAAATAAAACCTTAGATTTTGGTTCAGGAGCATACCCTGCTACTATTGACTATAATAATGATGGATTGAAAGACCTAATTATAGGTAATTATGGATATTTTAGCAATTCCAATCCATCGTCTCAGCTTGCTTTACTTAGAAATATTGGAAGTCAAACTGAACCCAACTTTGAAGTTATAGATAGAGATTTTGGCGGACTTGGAACAATTCCACTAGACACAATTCTAAATCAATCAGTTAAAGGGATTTTCCCAACTCTTGCAGATTTAGATAACGATGGGGATATCGATTTAATCGTTGGAGACAATAATGGTAAAATTCATTTTTTTAAAAATATTGCTAACTCAGGACAAGATGCAGAATTTGAATTACAAAATGTTAATTTTTTCAACATTGACATTGGACAACACTCAACACCTTTTCTTTTTGACATGAATGGTGACAATTTATTTGACTTAATAATTGGACAAGTAAATGGAACAATTTCATACGCAGAAAATTCAGGAACATTATATGAACCCGTATTTAATACTATTAACGAAAATTTTGGAGGTATTTCAGTTAACAATGATGAAAGCTTATACGGATTTAGTACCCCTTATGTTTATGCAGAAAATAATGAAATTAATATTTTAATTGGAAGTGAAAGTGGTCAAATTTATCATTACAGATCTGTAAATAATGATTTATCTTTAAATTTTGAACTTGTAAGTGATGACTTTCAGAATTTGAGTCAAGGTAAAAATACTGCATTAGTATATGAAGATTTCACTAACGACGGTAAAAGAGATATGTTTTTAGGAATGCAATCAGGAGGACTTTTTTATTTTGTTAATGATAGTGTAGCTAGTGATTTAGAAATTAATAAAGACAATTATCAATTAAAAATTTATCCAAATCCTACAAATAATTATCTAACCATTGAAACTACTAATGAAAGTCAAATTTTAATTTATTCTAATATTGGACATTTAATTTTAGACAAAAAAATTTATGGTACCTCAACTTTAGATATAAGCTTTTTATCAACGAGTTATTACTTAATAAATATTAAACAAGAAGGCTATTCAGAATGGAGAAAAATAATTAAAAATTAAAAAAACATTCAGTCTCTGAAATAATTTAAATTTAATTTAATAATGAATTAGTTGCTTTAACACCTTTAGCAGATTCGGCTAACTTATCCTTCTCTTCTTGATTAAGATCAATTTCAACTATCTTGTGAATACCGCTTTTCCCTAAAATTAAAGGAACACCTATACATAAATCATTTAAACCATACTCACCTTCTAATAAAGTAGAACAAGGGAACATTTTATGTTGATCACAAGCTATAGCTTGAACTAAAGATGACACGGCTGCGCCAGGAGCATACCAAGCTGAAGTACCTAACATATTAGTAAGAGTAGCACCTCCCACTTTTGTTTCTTCCATAACTTCATTCATTTTTTCATCACTTAAAAATTCTGAAACTCTTACACTATTTCTAGTAGCTAATCTTACTAACGGTAACATACCCTTGTCACTGTGCCCGCCAATTACAATTCCATCAACATCCGATGCAGGACATTCTAAAGCTTGGCTTAACCTATATTTGAATCTTGCACTATCTAATGCACCACCCATACCAATAATTCTGTTTTTTGGAAGACCTGTGACTTTATGAGCCAAGTATGTCATGGTATCCATCGGATTACTGACAATAATTAGGATCACATTTGGTGAATACTTAATAATATTCTCTGAAACAGAAGATACAATACCAGCATTTATACCAATTAATTCTTCACGAGTCATTCCAGGTTTCCTTGGTATACCACTAGTAATTACTGCCACATCACTATTGGCAGTTTTCAAATAATCGTTTGTACTTCCTATAATTTTTGTGTCAAAACCATTTAGAGAAGCGGTCTGCATCAAGTCCATAGCTTTCCCTTCAGCAAGGTTTTCTTTTATATCAACTAAAACAACTTCAGAAGCAAAGTTTTTTATTGCAATATATTCTGCGGAACTTGCACCAACTGCTCCAGCTCCAACTACTGTTACTTTCATAAAATTTTTATTTTATACAAAACTAATTATTTAAGTTGAAAATATCATTACAATTAAAGTAAAGAAATTTAGAGATGGATATAGCCATCTTATATAATTCAGATTGAAATTTAACTTTTAGATGTTTAATTTTTTTGTATGTTTATATGCTGAACATTCTACCCAAAAAATTGTTCATTTTATGATGAAAGTAATAAAAATAATTGCAGTAATATTTATATATCTCAATCAAGCATACGCTCAAATTGATGCAGGTGATGATATTATTATTTGTGATATTGAGAATGTCAACTTATCTGCTGATTACACGCCAAACTCTATTGGAACTAGCGATTATTCAATAGAAAACATTCCGTTAAATATGGATCCATTAAATTCTGGAACAAATCTTAATGCACTTGGTGATGACATTTTCTCAGGAGTCATTGACATAGGATTTGATTTTTGTTTTTATGGAAATATTTTTAATCAACTTTTAATTTCTACTAACAACTACTTAACATTTGATTTAACTGATGCAAATGGATACTCTCCATGGAATACTTATGCTATTCCTAGTGCAGTGCCTCCTGGACAAGTTATAAATGCTATTATGGGACCATGGATGGATTTAAATCCAAATAATGGAGGTGGATTATACTATAACGTTTATGGAGTTGCACCATTTAGAAGATTTGTAGCATCATTTGAAGATTTTGGTTATTTCTCATGTGCTGGATTACAATTTAATGGTCAAATAAAAATATTCGAAACCACTAATGTAATAGAAATACATATCCAAGATCAACCTTTATGTGCCACATGGAATGGTGGTGAATCAGTACTAGGAATAGTAAATGAAGACGAAAGTCAATTTTTAATTGAAGCTGGCTGGAATAACACTCAACTTACAGGCAATAATCAAGCTTTTAGATTTGTACCTGACGGAGCAAACAACGCTAATGTAATTTGGGAAGATGATTTAGGCAATGTTATTGGAAATGGTACAGATATAGTTGTAGCTCCTCTGACAACAACAACATATACAGTAACTGCATCAGAATGTCCTGACACTTATTCGGACGAGGTTACAGTATTTGTTTCAACTCCAGTTACAATAGACGCAGTTGTTGACGATAACATATGTCCCGGAGAAATTTTTGGGGCAATTGATATAACAACTAGCAATGGCTCACCACCATTTAATTTTGCATGGACATCTTTAAATAATAATTACTCATCAGCAAGTGAAGACATTAATAATTTAGAATCTGATATATATAATCTAATTATTACTGATAATTTAGGGTGTAATCATTCGGCAGGACCATTCACGATTTCGCCACCACCACAAAATATTGAAATTTTTGAATCTATAGACCCAGTTAGTTGTTTTGGATTTAGCGATGGTATAATAAGCACAACAATTTCTGGCGGCACAATTCCATATTCATACAATTGGATTGGTGACCACCCTATGACAGGTAATGGAACTCCAACAATAAGTGATTTAGCATCTGGTAATTACCAAATAACTATAACAGACAATAATAATTGTCAAAACTCTGCAAATTTTTTCTTGCCCGAAAATTCATCTATATCTATTGCAAGTACAACATCAGACTATAATGGGTTTAATGTTAGGTGTAATGGCGGTGAAGATGCTTGGATATCTTGTATAGCAAGCGGAGGTTTACTTCCTTACACATACGAATGGATAGATGTATCAAATAATTCCATCATATCTAATCAAGCAGATGTCTTTAATTTGCCTTATGGAAATTATACGTTCACAGTGGAAGATGCTGAAGGATGTCCAAACAGTATTACATTCAACATTACTCAACCTGACTCATTATCATTAGATATAGCTAATTATAGTCATAAAAGTTGTACGTACAATAATGATGGATTCATCGAGGTTTCATCTTGGGGTGGTCCAGACAATCCGGCTTTTTCACAACAATATCTTCCAATTTCATTTACGTGGAAAGGAGAAAATTCCTTTTATTCAAATGAACAAAATATTTATGACTTATCTGAGGGATTATATACCATAACAGTAGAAGATGCTAATCAATGTGCAAACGAATTAACCTTTGAAATTATTCAACCTCCTTTTGTTAAAGCAGATTATAGAGTTATGGATGACACTGTAACAACTAATTACCCAATAGTTAATTTGTATGATAATTCTGAAGGAAACATAAGCGAATGGCAATGGGAATTAAGTAATGGATTTATTTCATATTCACAAAATGTTATCAATCTAGATTTATCTACTGATTTAGATAGTTCAGGAGTTAAGTATTATGATTTAAAATTAGTAGTAACTGATGAGTTTATGTGTAAAGATAGCATCTACGGTAGGCTAGCAATCAAAGATGAACATACTTTATTTGTCCCTAATAGTTTCACGCCTGATTTAGATGGTAATAACGATACATTTAAAATATTTCATCACGCTATGAAAACCGAAACATTTTCAATATCAATTTTTGACAGATATGGTTCATTAGTTTTTCAATCAAATAATCCTGATATGTCATGGGACGGCACAAACATGAAAACAGGTAATCCTCTTATAACAGGCACTTATTCTTATATATTAAGCTATCAAGATTTTGAGTACAGAATTTATGACCATACTAATTGTGAAAATTGTTCTGGAACTATAACATTAGTTAGATAATAGCCATTGGCAAAACAAGAAAAAATTTAAATCTGATTGTTTATTAATTGAATATTTTAGATATCAATTTTTGCATATTTAGCATTTTGTTCAATAAACGCTCTTCGTGGCGGCACCTCATCTCCCATGAGCATTGAAAATATTCTATCCGCCTCTGCGGCACTATCAATAGTTACCTGTCTTAAAGTTCTAGTATCAGGATTCATAGTCGTTTCCCAGAGTTGTTCAGCATTCATTTCACCAAGACCTTTATAGCGTTGAATATTTGGGCTATTCATCTTTTCTACCATTTGATCTCTTTCCTCATCAGACCAACAATAGTGTTGCTCCTTACCTTTTTTAACCAAATATAATGGAGGCGTAGCAATATATAAATATCCATTTTCAATTAACTCTTTCATATATCTGAAATAGAAAGTTAAAATCAATGTAGCGATATGTGAACCATCTACATCAGCATCAGTCATAATTACAATTTTATGATATCTTAATTTTTCAAGATTGAGTGCTTTTGTATCATCTTCGGTACCAATAGTTACCCCAAGAGCAGTGTACATATTTTTAATTTCCTCGTTTTCAAAAACCTTATGCTGCATCGCTTTTTCAACATTTAAGATTTTTCCTCTCAAAGGAAGAATAGCTTGAAAAAATCGATCTCGACCTTGTTTTGCTGTACCACCTGCTGAATCACCCTCTACAAGAAAAATTTCACATTTTTCAGGATCTCTATCAGAGCAATCTGCTAATTTTCCTGGAAGTCCAGAGCCAGAAAGAACATTTTTTCTTTGAACCATTTCACGAGCCTTTCTTGCAGCATTTCTTGCTTGTGCAGCTAAAAGTACTTTTTGCACAATTTGTTTAGCCATATTTGGATTTTCTTCCAAATAATTAGTTAACATTTCGCCTACCGCTTGATCGACAGCACCTGTAACTTCTTTGTTACCTAACTTGGTTTTAGTTTGACCTTCAAATTGCGGCTCCATAACTTTTACAGAAATAACGGCAGTTAAGCCTTCTCTAAAATCATCTCCAGCAATTTCAAACTTTATTTTATCTAACATGCCAGATCCATCAGCATAACGCTTTAAAGTTCTTGTTAATGCTCTTCTAAATCCAGAAAGGTGTGTGCCACCCTCATGAGTATTTATGTTATTAACATATGAGTGTATATTTTCACTGAATGATGTATTATAATGCATAGCAATTTCAACTGGAACCCCATTTTTTTCTGTGTCCATATGAATTACAGAATCTAATAATTTCTCTCTATTTTCATCTATTAATTCAACAAAATCAATTAAACCATTTTCTGAAACAAAATTATCTTTAACAAAATTACCATCCTCATCTTTTCTACGCTTATCAGTAAGAGAAAGTCTGATACCTTTATTTAAAAAGGATAGTTCTCTTAGGCGACTTTGTAATATATCAAAATGGTAAATAGTTTCATGAAAAATTTCTTTATCAGGAAGAAAAGTAACAATAGTTCCAGTTTTATCGGTCTGCCCTACTTCTTTAACATCATATAAGGGAACTCCTCTTTCGTATTCTTGATGATAAATTTTACCATTCCTATGAACCTCTGCTTTAAGATGTATTGATAATGCGTTCACACACGATACACCTACACCATGTAAACCTCCAGAAACTTTGTATGAATCTTTATCAAATTTTCCTCCTGCGTGAAGAACAGTCATTACAACTTCAAGAGCAGATTTATTTTCCTTAGGATGAATGTCAGTCGGAATACCGCGGCCATTATCTATTACAGTTATTGAATTATCTTCGTTAATTTCAACATCAATATCAGAACAATGACCCGCTAATGCTTCATCAATAGAGTTATCAACAACCTCATACACTAAATGATGAAGTCCTTTTTGACCAATATCACCAATGTACATTGCAGGTCTTTTTCTAACTGCCTCTAAACCTTCAAGAACCTGAATATTACCTGCTCCATAATTAGCTTTGTCTTCTATATTTTCACTCATTATTTTTACTATTTTATAAGTAGCTATTTCACTAGATTAAAACAAAGTTAAAAAAAGGACATTATATCTGTTAAAAAAAGTGCAAAATATAGCACCTATTTATTAACAATTAGTGAACAAGTTTATAGTCTGTAAGAAAGGCCAAAAAAGACTTGTGGACCCAAAACTGGATAATTTTCCCAAATTTGATAATTACCAATCAAATTTTTCAGTTCAAAGTAAGCCGAAAAAATAGTATTGTATTTATATTCTAAAGTAAAATCTATATCAACTATATCATTCAAAACTGGTGAATTAGACCATCCAGAATCTTCGACTGTTGAACGATCAACAAAACAAACTAGTTCTATTTCTGGAATTATTTTATCTCCAATATTATATAAAAAACCTAGCTTTGAGATAATGGTAGGCTTATACGCATAATCAATTAATGAATCTAAATCATAATTATGATAATCTAATTTTAAACTAAAATTTGAGTTTTTATTCATTGCCCAATCTATTTCAGAGTTTAATGAAAAATGATTTACATTATCGTAGATTACCAAAAATTTATTTGAATATGTTGAGTTGTCATCAAGTTCAAAAAAGGGCATATTATGAACTCTAGCATATGAAAATTGTAAAAAAGAATTTATTTCGGCACCTAAATAAGAATCAATTCCAATAAAGAAATCATACTTTGTCTGTGTATTAACAAGATTTAAACTACCTCCGTCAGTCTTTAGAGCATTTAGTATAAAAGGATTTCTTTGACTCAATGAATAATAAGAATTTTTATCTAGTCCTCCTCTAACACCAATTTGGGCACTTAAGTTATTTTCAGAAAAAATATAATTATAATTAACGTTTGGAAAAATAGCATAGTTAGAATTAGTTGAACCTCTATTATCCATTGCATTAAGCTTGAAACCCACGTTTAAATTACCTCCAAAAATTTTTCGTTTAACAGATGGACTTAATAATAGAATCAACTCTTTCGACAACTTATCATCAAAAACGTATTTTCTTGAATGGTTATTTAAAATGTAATCAAGACCAAAATCCAAATTAAAAGAATTAAGGCCAACAATCTTTCTTCCTGAAAGAATTAAAGAAATACTATTTTCTGTTTGCTCATTCAAATCATAAGCAAAAATTTTAGCAGAATAGCTTAACTTATTTCTATCTAAATTATTTCTAATAAATGATAATCTTAAAGTTGAATAACCCCAATATTCTTGTGTAAATATTTCATTTGACACTAAATCAAGATCATAACCGTAGGCTTGAAAAATATTTCCTTGTCTCGAAATATTAGCGTTAAAAATTCCACTATGAAAATCTTTTTTTACAAAGGCAGCAAAATCAGTTTTCCTAGAAGCTGCAGAAACCTTTTTCTGTTGATCAAAAACACTTTTAACTTTGGCATAAGATTCGACATAGCCTAAAGCTAAACCATATGACAAAGATTTATTTCTATCGGAACTGTAAAATATTTTTGAATAAGGTAAGCTTGTATTACCTAAGCCACCATAAATATAGGTTTGATACAATTTTGACAAAGGCTCACCTTTTATTTTTGCAGAATTAATTGGATCAAGTTTTAATTGGGTTTCAAAACGTTTATTTATAGGTGAATAATAAACATTTTTTGAAACTTTAATAGTATCACGTAAAAGTGGCAATTCGGAAAACTTATTGGCTTCAGGAACTATCGGAATAAAAGATTCTGTAACCTGAACCTCTTCAACACCAATTTCATTTTTAGATTGAGCCAAACTAATTTGAGCTACAAGAATAAATCCAAAAAAATAAAAAAACATTAAATTTTTATTCATCTTCTAATGTATTTTCTTCCTCAAACAATTCACTAAGTTCAACATCGTTTAAAAGATTGATTATTAATTCGTCATTTTTGGTATTCATTAATGATTCTTCGTTAAGTGAGTCTATTTCTGATATTTTATTTAAACTTATCTCTCTTAAATCATCACCATCATAATTATCTATTATACTTTGTAAAGTTGCTTTTGACTGAAAAAGATTATTTTTTTCTTTATAAATATCAGCTAATAAAATGAATGATTTTGCAATAAAAAAGTCACTAAAATAATTTTCAACAAGTTCAAAAATAATTTTCTCCGATTTTTTATAATCTGACTCTAGAAAAGCCAAAAAAGCCAATTGATACTTAGCTTCTGCACCAAATTCAGATTGAGTTTGATTTGAAATTAATTGGTAATCTTTTTTAGCTAAGTGAAATTCTGAATTATCAAAGTTATCATTAGCAATTATCAATCTAGCATCATTGACTAATTCATTATCAACTTTACCCAATCCAACAACTTCTTTTGCATACTCAATTAAACGATCATTATCAACTATTTTTTTAAAGCAATAAAAAAGATTGATAATTGCTTCTCTAATTAAAACATTTTCTTGCGCGATAGATTTCAATTTAGTATAGTGAAGAGCAGCAGTTCCATACTCCTCCCTTTTAAATTCAATACGCGCTAAACGTATTAAGGCTCGTTCCAAAAAAATATTATTTGAAAATTCTAATACCTTCAAATAATCATTGACTGCTAAATATGGACTAGTTGTGTATATACATTCAGCTTTATAAAAATGAGCATTTAATTTGAAAATTGGTGTATCAAAATCCTCAAAGTAATTTTCAAAAGCTTGTAATGCTCTCTCATAATCTTGATTTAAATATAAGTTTTCTGCAGCTTCATAAGTTATGGAATCCTTTAATGCTATATCTACACTAACATTTGAAAGACTAGAGACATATTCAAAATAAGATTTTACATCTCCAGTCTCTATAGAAATATTTTTATATGCCACTAGCGCTTCTTTTGATTCTTTAGTGTTTGGATATTGCTTAATTACAGATTTAAAATAATATATGGCCGAATCCGATAAATTTTCGTTATAAAAATTCAAACCCAATTGTAACAATGCTGATTTAACCAAAATACTATGAGGATGGCTTTTTATTAAATTTGATAAAAGTTCTGCTGATTCTTGTTGCATATCTTGAGACAAATAAACATTACTCAAACTAAGCATAGCATCATCATTATAAGGAGACTTCGGATAATCAGAAATTAATTGAATAAGAGCAGTTTGTTTTTTAATAATTTGATTGGTAAGTCCAAAACACATGATTTGTTGATGTATTGCGTAATCAATATCAAAATCACTTTCATTCTCAGCAAGTTCATAAAATTCTTGAGCTCTATCATAATCATTAGTCATATAATATGAATCTCCAAGTCTGAAATAAGCATCTATTTTCTTTTTATTTTCATCTGATAACTTGATGAATTTCCTAAACCAAATTATTGCATCTTTAAAGTTATTTGATTTGTAATATGCATATGCTAAAGAATAATGAGCTTGTTTATATTCATCTAGTAGAAAAGACCCTTCATCCCAATTAAAACTTTTAAATAACTGAATTGCTTTTAAGTAATCATTTTTGTGATAATAGGCCTCCGCCTTCCAATATAATGATAAAGCTATTAATTGATCATCTAATTGGTACTCCATTGACTTATCGAACCAAATTATAGATTCATCATATCTTTTGTTAATAAAATGGTCTATTGCTAGAGAGTAACTTAATTTCTGATATATCGCCTTTTGATTTATAGATAAATTAATTTGAGCAGATAATTTATCTATGGCAGTTTGAAAATCTTTTGTATATGTATAGGCTTTGATCAATAGATCTTTCACATAATCCACATTTATAGATTGTGGATAATCTTCAAGAAATTGTTCTAAGTTTTCAATAGTATTTTCATAAGAAGATTGCTTTTCATAAAGCAATTTAACTTTATTAAAGGCGGCATCTTCTTTTAAGTTATAATCAAAATTTATTTCAGATGCGTATTTAAAAGCATTAATTGCTAACGACTTTCTGTCTTGTAGTAAATAACACTGACCCAGTTGATGAGCAGCAAATTGTGATAAACTATCTTTGTTTATTAATATATCTTCAAATTGACTAGCTGCCTTTTGGTAGTCATTTAATTCAAAGTAGGCTAGGCCTAATTGATATTTTTCAACTCTATTTAATGAGTTAGTGGAGTTTTCTAATAAATAATCCTCTAAGTAATTTATAGATTCTTGAAAATTACCTAATGCATAATGAGCATCACCAATTAGTCGTTTTAATTCTTGATCTCTCTTTGGGTTATAAGAATTTTCTAACAACGGTTTAGCAAAATCTAGAAGATCCTTGTAACGTTCTTGAAAGTAGTAAATATGAGTAATATAATATTTACTAATAATTCCTAAAGTCGGAGTATTAATTAACTTTTTAAATCCTTGTAATGCTACAGCATATTTTCCTTCTTCATAAGCTATGTGAGAAAGACAATAATTTGTCAATTCAGAATACATAAATGGAATTGATTCAATATTAGAAAAAGCTAACTTAGCATCTTGATACTTTTTTAAATTAAAGAAGGAATAACCTAATCTAAAATAATACATTGCCAATTCATTAAGCTTTAAATCATAATGATTAATATTACTTAACATAGCAATTACTTTTTCATAGTCTTTATTTCTGAAATGTAACTTTGCCAAAGCAAGATATGCTTGCCTATTATATTTTCCATTAGGGTACTCTTCTAAATATTTTTTTAGACGAAATTCGGCTTCCCTATTAAATAATTCAAGAGAACTTTTAGCTTGATTATAATGAATCCACTCCTTATCAGATTCACTTAAATCACAATCCTTTAATTCCTCTGACAAAGAATAAACTAAAGCAAACTGCTGGTTTTGCATTAGATGTTTTATTTGTTCAACATCGCAATTTTGTGCAAAAGAGAATTGACTTAGTAATAAAAAGAAAATGCAAACATTAAGTTTCATTTTATGAATTTTATGCTAATTTATCAAAGAATGCTCCTTTTACTATCGATGAAACAATAAGTTATTAACAGAATATGTGTGCATAAACAAGACTTGATGATGATTATAAAAAAAGTAAATTTGTAATAACTGAAAACTACACAAATGCCATTAGTTGAACTTAAACATGTTGATATTTATCAATCAGAACAAAAAATATTAAGCGATGTATGTTTCAGCATACAGCCATCAGAATTTATCTATTTAATTGGAGCTACAGGCAGTGGTAAAAGTAGCCTACTTAAAACCTTGTATGCAGAACTTCCATTAAAAGAAGGTCTTTGTGAAGTAATAGATTATCAACTTTTCGAGATTAAAAAATCAATAATTCCATTTCTCAGACGAAAAATTGGAATAGTTTTTCAAGATTTTGAACTTCTTAATGATCGTTCCGTAAAAGATAATTTAGAATTTGTATTAAAAGCAACAGGTTGGACTAACGACAAAGAGATATCTGAAAGAATATTATCAGTTCTTACCAAAGTTGACATGATTGATCATTTAAACAAAATGCCTTTTGAGCTTTCAGGTGGAGAAAAACAACGCATATGCATTGCGAGAGCATTACTAAATGATCCCAAACTCATTTTAGCCGATGAACCTACAGGAAATTTAGATCCGGATACAACAGATAAAATACTTAGTCTAATTCATGATCTTTGTGCTGATGGATGTGGTGTTTTAATGGCAACACATGAACATAATTTACTTAATCGCTTTCCTTCAAAAGTTCTAAAATGCGAAAATGGAAAAGTCACTTTTGCAAATTAGATGATTTCCATCTTAATACCCATATATAATTTTGCAGTAAAAGAATTAGTGAGTGAATTGTCTAGACAAGCTCAAGAATTAAATTTAGATTTTGAAATTTTATGTATTGATGATAATTCCAAATCTAAATACATAAAACTAAATAAAGACATTGAAAAAATATATGGCGTAAACTATAAATTGAATAAAAAAAACATTGGACGATCAGCTATTAGAAATCTATTAACTAAACAATCTAAATATGACTATTTATTATTTTTAGATTGTGATGTTAAAATAAAAGAGAATTTTATAAAAAAATATATAGAATTAAAAGACAAAAGTGACGTAATAGTTGGTGGGGTATTCTATAATGATTTTAAAAAAATAGATAAAAAGAAAAAATTAAGATGGAAATATGGAAAGTTGAGAGAAGAACGTAAAGCTCATTTTAGAAATCAAAAGCCTTATGCGTCGTTTAGTGCATGCAATTTATTCATTAATAAAAAAGTTAGTAAAATTATTAGCTTTTCTGAAACCTTAACAAAGTATGGACATGAGGACACTTTATATGGCGCAGAATTAGAACTCAATAAATTTACTGTCATACATATTAATAATCCAATTATACATTTAGGAATAGATGATGTATTATTATTTTTAGAAAAAACTGAGTTAGCGTTAATAAATTTAATATCTCTTCAAAAAACCCATCCTAAAGCATGTAGAAATATCAAAATAATTAAATATTATAAAACAATTAGAAAAACATTATTTATATCTAAAGGCATTTTTCTTTTTTGCAAATATTTTTGTTACAATCTGCTTAAAAATGGCAATGCCAATTTAGTAGTATTTGATTTATATAAACTTAGTTTTATGCTTTGCCTAAAAGAGGACTAAAGATACACTCTATATTTTTAAATTCGTTTTGCCAATTCAAATCTTTTTTTGCTTGTGAAAATTTATATTCATCAATATTCTTTGACATCTTTTTGATTTGATTGGCTACAACTTCTGGGCTTCTTTCATAAATAAATTCTCCAACCTGATAGTAATCAATAATCCTTTTAACTTCTTTCAAAGGAGTTGCCATAACTGGTGTGTTTGAATGTATGTAATCGAAAAGTTTATTTGGCAAACTAAATTTAAAACTCAACCCTTTTGGCTCTTCAAATAAAATTCCAATACAAGCTTGTTCGGTATGTACTTTTAAATCTTCAAATGGTAAACGACCTAAAAAAACAATTCTATCATGCAGACCTTTTTGATCAACTAAATTTTTGAGCTTATTTAACTCTTGGCCATCACCAATTATTTTTAATTTGAAATCATCCAAAAAAACCATCATATCAATAGCTAACTCAAGGCCTCTACCAGGGTTCATTCCCCCTTGATAAATTAGTGTATTGGTTTTATTTTTAGATGATGAAGATTCAACTAAATATGGCACATTACGAACTACTTTCATGTTTAAACCATATTTATTTTTATAAAAATTTGATATTGATTCACACACTGTATAACTTGAATTAATTTTTGGTAAAATCCAAGCCTCTAAACATTCCCAAATCTTCTTTTTAAAAGTACGATTAGTTAGCTCTGGTACTTCCACAAATAATTCATGACTATCGTAAACTAGAGATATAGACTTGAATTTAGAGACTAAAAAATTTGCTAATAATGTATCTAAATCATTACTCAATAGCACATTACATTTACTAAAAAGCAACTTAAAAAATAAACGAATATTAAATTCAAAATAAAAAAGAGGGCCTGATGAAAAAAATGTTTTTAATCTTGTTGTTACATATTCACGCTTTATTGGCTGGCTAAAAGATTGTATTCGTCCAACTAACTCTACTGCAAATCCCATAGATAACAAGCTTTGACAAACTTTATGTACTCGCTGATCTGTTGAGAGATCATTTGTAACTGAGACAATAACTTTTTTACTCATATTTGCGAAAATACATAAAATACAATGAGTAAATCATAAGTATTTATAACTTTGAACTCTATGGAATTTAATCATAATCATCCATTAAAAAATTTAAATACATTCGGTATATCTGCAAATGCTGAAAACTTTGCTAATTTTAATTCTATTGAAGAATTAAAAAGATTATTGGAAAATGCAAAACAGCCACTAATGATATTAGGAGGAGGCAGTAACATTTTATTAACTCAAAATATTAAAGGATCTATTTTGAAAAATGAAATTTTTGGGATCGATATAATTGAAGAAGATAATAAAAGTGTTACAGTTAAAGTAGGCGGTGGTGTTGTATGGCATGACTTTGTTTCATGGAGTATAGAAAGAAATTTAGGAGGTTTAGAAAATTTATCATTAATTCCTGGAAGTGTCGGAGCAGCACCCATGCAAAATATTGGAGCCTACGGCAGTGAAATAAAGTCGGTTTTCAAACAATTGGAAGCAGTCAATATTGAAAGTAAAGAACTGAAAATATTTGAAAATAAAGATTGTCAATTTGGATACCGAACTTCTATATTCAAAACTCAACTAAAAAACAAATATGTTATTTGTAGTGTTACATTTAGACTTAATAAGTATCCAGAATTTAACACCTCTTACGGAGCAATTGAAGACGAGCTTAGAGATATGGGAGAAATTACTAGCTTAAAAAGTATCAGTCAAGCGGTGATTAATATAAGAAGCAGAAAACTACCTGATCCAAATGTCATTGGCAACAGTGGTAGTTTTTTCAAAAATCCAACTATTTCAAATATAGAATTTCAGTCTTTGAAAAAAGATTTCCCATTAATTGTTGGCTATCCTAATGGTGATAATGAAACCAAAGTTGCTGCAGGATGGTTAATCGAACAAGCGGGTTGGAAAGGATTTAGAGACGGTGATGCTGGTGTACATAAAAATCAGGCTCTTGTTCTTGTAAATTACGGTAATGCAAACGGTAAAGATATTTTAAATCTTGCTAAAAAAATTCAAAATTCTGTTGCTCAAAAATTTGGAATAAAACTAATTCCTGAAGTCAATATTTTGTAAATTTATTATATTGCTGACATGAAAATAAATCTTATTAAATATTTTTTAAGTATTTGCATTTTGCTATTCCTTTATTCTTGTGAAGTTGAAGACACCAGTGGATACAATTGTATTCCTGGTGGTTGCGTCTCTGATGTTACAGGAGCACAGTACTCTACTCTTGAGGAATGTCAAGTTGGCTGTGCTGGAGCATATATAAATAATGATCCAATAGATCCAAGTGATCAAAGCTGGGGATGGAGTATGACATTAGACGGAAATACATTTGCAGAAGCATGTGATGAAGAAACTTTCTCTTATTCTTCATTTGGTTCTATACAATCAGGAACACTTAGTTTTACGCTAGACATTGATGACATAACTGATGAATGTTATATAACAGGAGATTACACTAGGATTTCATTTGGATTTAATTCCCCATTCGTAGGGCCAAATGTAAATACGACATTAGTTTCTACTGGATATTTTAATGATTATTTTTCTTCGAATTACTTTGGAGGAAGAACGTACACAGGCTTTTCTGAAACACCAATAGATTCAATTTTGACTAATGATAGTATGTTTCAAAATTTGAATAAACTTACAATTGAAATAAGTTCATTAGGAACAGGTATGTCTTTTGATCCTAATAATGGCTCGCAAATTTTTGGAGAAAGATTAGTGGGCTCATACTCTGGAACAATTTATAAAGTACCAAATGATTATGAATATGTTGGATTCGGATATTTACCATATACACAACCCGTTTCACTAGAAATAAATTTTACCTTAATAAGAATTGACAATTAACTTAACTAACCTATTATGAAAAAAACATTATTACTAACAACAATAGTTTTAATCACTTTAAATTTTGCTCAAGCACAAAACATAGGAGTCGGATTTCAAGCTAATTTCCCATCATATGGACTAAGCGTAAAAGCAGATTTAAATGATACGCATACAGCACAATTAGTTTATGGTGCATTTGGTACAGTTGAGATGATTTCAGGGAGATACATATACAACTTCAGCGAAGTAGACTTTTTTACTCCATTTGTGTACGCTCAACTTGGAGTATGGACATACTCTTATGATGTATTTAATTTTCTAGGTGCAGCAACTCCTGAATCAGAATCATCATTTGGATATGGAATAGGTGGTGGTTTAGAATTAAACTGGCTAAGTTTTATTTCTGATAGACTAAAATGGACTTTAGAATTAGGAATTGGACAAGCAAACTTAAGCTACTATAATTTTAAAACTACTTCTTTTGGAAGTGGAATACATTTTCATTTTTAAAAAATTATAATAAAAAATGAAGCCCATTTTCAACAAAGAAAATGGGCTTTTTTTGTGCGGATGAAGGGAGTCGAACCCCCACGCCTCGCGGCACTAGATCCTAAGTCTAGCGTGTCTACCAATTCCACCACATCCGCAGAAATAGGACTGCAAATATATATTTTTTAGTCAATTTTAATCCAAAAAAATATTCTATATCCCTTATTATTTTTGTTTTCAAAGTATTACTTTTGTTATGAAACATTAACTGACTATGTTACAGATTAATCCTAAAGACATTCCAATTAGTAAATTACATCAATACCTTTTGGGAGCAGTTGGTCCTAGGCCTATTGCTTTGGCTAGCACAATTGATAAGGATGGAAATTCTAATTTAAGTCCATTTAGTTTTTTCAATGTGTTTAGTGCCAATCCTCCAATAGCCATTTTTTCACCTGCAAGAAGAGTGCGAAATAATACTACTAAACATACTTTAGATAATATATTAGAAAATAATGAGGTAGTGATTAATGTGGTTTCATATGACATAGTGCAACAAACATCCCTTTCAAGTACTGAATATGATTGTGGAGTTGATGAATTTATAAAATCTGGACTTACTCCAATAAACTCTAACTTAATCAAACCATTTAGAGTAAAAGAGTCACCTGTTCAAATGGAATGCACTGTCAATGATGTCATTTCATTAGGAGAACAAGGCGGAGCAGGAAATTTAGTAATATGTGAAATCAAAATGTTACATATTAATAAAAATATACTAAATGATGCCGGTGCTATTGATCCCAACAAAATTGATTTAGTTGGTAGAATGGGAGGAAACTGGTATTGTCGTTCGTCTAAAGATGCCTTATTTGAAGTCGAAAAACCTTTAAGGAATTTAGGGATTGGTGTTGACAATATTCCTTCTGAAATTAGAAACAGTCATATTCTTAGTGGTAACGACTTAGGAATGTTAGGAAATGTAGAATCTATTCCTAGTTTGGATGAAGTAGAAAAATATATGAAAGAAAATTTCTCCACGGAACAGATACAAGACTTTAGCATCAGAAATAAAGAAGCTGTACAAGAACTACATAGCTCTGCTAAAGAATTATTAAGTAAAAACCTCATTATTGAGGCATGGAAAATATTATTGATCGATAAATTAAATAGAAAATGAGTTTAGCAATTACAGGAAAATTAGTCAAAGCACTTGATGTTGAAAGTGGCACAAGTAAAGCAGGAAAAGAATGGAAAAAACAATCTTTTATTATTGACACTGGAGCACAGTATAATCCAGAGATATGTTTTAGTCTTTTTGGCGAGGATAAAATCGCAATGATAGAGGGAATTCAACCTGGAACAGAAATAGAAGTTTCGTTTAACCTCTCTTCAAGAGAATATAATGGCAAATATTATCATAATATTGATGCTTGGAGAATTAATAGAGCTGCTGCAACTGTAGTTGAAGACTCTTCAATTCCTCAAGCTCCTCTAGAAGCTTCTGACGCAGAGGAAGACGATCTGCCGTTCTAAAAATGACAGATCGGCTAATCCGTATTTTTAAATCTATTCTTCCTGCACCGTTTACGATTGCAGTTATATTGACCTTGGTCACTTTAGGGTTAGCCTATTTTATAAGTCCAAGCAAGCAAACCCCTTTATCTCTTTTAAATTATTGGGAAAAAGGATTGTGGAATCCTCCGTTATTAGTTTTTGCTGTACAAATGATGCTTATGCTAGTACTTGGTCATGTTTTGGCACTCACTAAAACTGTAAGTAACTTGATAGACAAAGCTACTCAACTATGTAGCAATACATCTCAAGCAGCAGCATGGGTCACCTTATTAACTCTGCTAGTTAGTTTTTTCAACTGGGGCTTAGGTTTAATATTTGGAGCCATTTTCGCTAGAAAAGTTGGTGAATATGCTACCAAAAATAATATTCCGTTAAACTATCCATTAATTGGCGCGGCCGGATATTCAGGTTTAATGGTTTGGCATGGAGGCATTTCGGGTTCAGCTCCAATTAAAATTGCTGAAAGAAATCATTTTTTAGAGGATAAAATGGGTGTTATTTCTCAATCTGAAACTATTTTTTCTAATATGAATATCAGCATCAGTCTTATTTTACTAATTGTCTTACCCTTTCTAATGTATATACTGGGTAAAAAAGGTAATTCTAAAATGATCCACTTAAATACAATACCCAACTCAAAGCAT
>MDTD01000864.1_pt1 | contig 20796 bp, 20 predicted proteins | sample 811221 | NCBI WGS metagenome assembly MDTD01 (sample SAMN05326646, study PRJNA326480) | marine metagenome | isolation source: seawater | place: Pacific Ocean: South West | collected 2011
GCACATTTTAATAATTTAGCTAGCAGACTTTTAGATGAAAAGATTAATTATATAAATTTATTATCTTTATGAAGAAAGACAATTTAAATTACTTGTTTTCTCTTGAAAGCAAAGGGATAAAACTTGGTTTAGAAAAAACTGAAGAATTGCTAGCAGCTTGTGAAAATCCACAAAATAAATTTACATCAATTCAAGTAGTGGGCACTAATGGTAAAGGCTCTACATCAGCTATGATATCAAACATTCTAAAAGTTGCAGGCTATAAAGTAGGATTATATACATCTCCTCATTTAAATCGCATTAATGAAAGAATTAGAGTCAATGGCAAATCAATTTCCAATTCTAAAATCGATGAATTTATAAGTAAATTTCATCTTAATATTAATAAAATTAATTCATCTTTTTTTGAAGCGATGACAGCAATGGCCGCCTGGTATTTTAATCAACAAAAGGTAGATATCGCAATACTTGAAACTGGATTAGGTGGAAGATTAGACAGCGTTACCTGCTGTCAATCTAAAATTTTAGTATGTACAAGCATATCGAAAGACCATGAACATATTTTAGGTGAAACTATTGAAAAAATTGCATATGAAAAAATATCTGCTCTAAAAAATAATATGATATGTATATCTGAAAATCATGCTGCTCCAATTAAAAAAGTTTTTGAAAATTACATAGAGAATATAAATTCAAATATCGTCTATGTAAAAAAGAAAAAAAATTACTTCAGTGTAAATCTAAATGGAAAACACCAATTTAGAAATGAGCAATTAGCTATTGAAACTATAAAACACATTAAACAATTTAAAGTTTCAGAAAAACATATAGATGAGGGATTAAAAACTATTAAGTGGCCAGCAAGAATACAGAAAATTTATAATAATCCGGAAACTTTTTTTGATGTTGCACATAATGTTCAAAGTTTTGAATCATTATGCGATTACGCAAACACAAAAAATAAACCTAAGGTATTATTATTAGCATTACAAAAAAATAAAAAAATTGCAGATGCTATTAAAGAAATAGAAAAAACATTTGATAAAATAATAATAACTCAATCTAATGTTAGAAATTTTTATCTCGCTGAAGATTTATCAAAACTTTTTTCAAAAAAAACACTGACAATCAACAATCCGAGGGAAGCATTAAAACAATGTATGCTACGCTTTTCTCAATATTGCATTTTTATTGCAGGTTCTCATTACTTAGGGCCTACAATTTCTGAAGAATTTAAAATTTCCTTTGATAATATATAAAAAATAAGATAAATTTGAGTGCTTGCATCGGTAATTTTCAATTTATAGGTGCGAATCTTTAACATTTTTTCCAACAATTATATAGATAATTATGAACATAAAAGAATTACAGAGTTTAACTGTTAAACAACTTCAGGGCAAAGCCACCGATCTTGGCATCAAAGAGTACTCAGGCCTGAAAAAACAAGAATTAATTAAACTTATATTAGATTTCAAAGTAGAAAAAGATGAAACAGTATATGCAACTGGTGTATTAGAGGTATTACCAGATGGATATGGATTTTTAAGGTTTTCAAATTATAGTTATCTACCTGGGCCAGATGATATATATGTATCACACTCACAAATAAAAAGGTTTCGATTAAAAACTGGACATTTAATTTCAGGACAAATCAGACCTCCAAAAGATAAAGAAAAGTTTTTTGCTTTACTAAGAGTAGAATCGATTAATGGGATTCAGCCAGATGATGCAAGAGGATTAGTTGTTTTTGATAATTTAACTCCATTATATCCTGAAGAACTTATTAAATTAGAAACAGATGTTAAATCAAATTCTACCAGGATTATTGATATGCTGTCTCCAATTGGAAAAGGACAAAGAGGACTGATTGTAGCTCAACCTAAAACTGGAAAAACTATACTTTTACAAAAAATTGCAAATGCTATTTCAAAGAATAACCCTGAAATAAATTTAATAATTCTTCTTATAGATGAAAGACCTGAAGAAGTGACAGATATGGCAAGAAGCGTTAGCGCTGAAGTCGTTGCTTCTACATTTGATGAACCTCAAGATAGGCATGTTCAAGTTGCTGAAATGGTCATAGAAAAAGCTAAAAGATGTGTTGAAGCGGGTGAGGATGTAGTCATTTTATTAGATTCAATTACAAGATTAGCTAGAGCATATAATACAGTTATGCCACACAGTGGTAAAATTTTATCAGGTGGGGTTGATTCAAACGCTCTTCACAAACCAAAACGTTTTTTTGGAGCAGCAAGAAATGTAGAAGATGGAGGCTCTTTAACAATTATTTCAACAGCTTTAATTGATACAGGAAGTAGAATGGATGAAGTAATTTTTGAAGAATTTAAAGGAACAGGTAATATGGAATTAGTCCTAGATCGTGAATTAAGCGATAAAAGGATTTATCCATCAATTAATATTAATAAATCAGGCACTAGAAGAGAAGATAAATTACTTAAGCCGCGAGATTTGTCAAGAATTTGGGTATTGAGAAAGTTACTTGCAGAAATGAAAAATATAGAGTCAATTGAATTTTTACTTGAACGTTTATCAAGAACCAAAACAAACAGAGAATTTCTAGATACAATGAGTACATAGTGTTTTCAAGGCGAATAAGTAGAATACAACCTTCAGCTACATTAGAAATGACTGCAAAAGCAGCTGAACTAAGAAGTCAGGGTATTGATGTTTTAAATCTCAGCGTGGGCGAACCTGACTTTAACACTCCTCAAAATATTATTGATGCAGCAAAAAAAGCTATAGATTCGGGGCATACAAAATACACTCCTGGCGCTGGAATTTTAGAATTAAAAGAAGCTGCCTGCCACAAACTAAAAAGAGATAATAACTTAGATTACAAACCCGAAAATATCATTGTATCCTGTGGTGGAAAACATTCCCTATATAACGCATGCCAAGTATTATTTGAAAAAGGTGATGAAGTAATCATTTTTACACCTTATTGGGTATCTTTTCCTGATTTTGTCTCTGTAACTGGAGCAAAACCTGTATTCGTTAAAACTATATCTGAACAGCAATATGAACCAGATTTTCTAGATTTGGAGAAAAATATTACATCCAACACAAAAGCTGTAATAATAAATTCTCCATCTAATCCAACAGGAGGTGTCTGGAGTGATAAAGCTATTTTAAAAACTTTAGAAATTGCTCATAAGAACAATTTATGGGTCTTTTCAGATGAATGTTATGAGCAACTTGTTTATGAAGGAGATTTTAAAAGTATAGCAACATTTCAAAATAATAAAGAAAAAATTTTAACCTTTCAGAGTTGTTCAAAAACTTATTCAATGACAGGCTGGAGAATAGGTTATACAGCAGGTAACATAGAATTAATTAAAGCAATGTCTAAATTACAAGGCCAAAGTACGAGCTGTCCCAACTCAGTAGCACAATACGCAGCAGTAGAAGCGCTCTCTGGTGACCAAAGCACTGTTTTAAATATGTCAAATATTTTTAATCAAAGAAGAAAGTTGATTGTTGATGGCTTAAATTCAATTGAGGGTATTAAATGTGAAAAACCAAATGGAGCATTTTACGTATTTCCCGATATAAAATCATTTATTGGTAAAAGATTCAAAGGAAATGTTATAAAATCTTCTTCAGATTTTAGTCTTCAATTATTAAAAGATAAACATGTAGTCACAGTTGCCGGTGATGCTTTTGGTTCTGAAAATAATATTAGATTTTCTTATGCAACATCAGAAAAAATTATTCAAAAAATGCTTCAGAGATTAAAAGAATTTTGTACGGAGATAAAATAACCCTTTTATTTTTAAAAAATAAATTTTAAAATATGACCCTTTAAAGAATAGGAATAGTAAATGTCAAAAATTTGTAAGATAACAGGTAAAAGACCAAGAGTTGCTAATAATGTCTCTAAAGCTAATAACAAAACTAAAAGAAGACAGTTTCCAAATTTGCAGTCAAAAAAAATATATATTCCTGAAATGGGTAAAAGTGTTAAGTTAAAATTATCTACCAAGGCAATTAAAACAATTGATAAATATGGCTTACTTCCTTACTTAAAAAAGAAAGGTTTATCTTTATCAGATATAAAATAATATGAAAAAAGATATACATCCTCAAAATTATAGATTAGTTGTATTTCAAGATAGCTCTTGCGATTATACCTTTTTAACAAGATCTACCATTTCCACTGACGAAACTATCAAATGGACTGATGGCAAAGAATACCCCCTATATAAATTAGAGATATCTGATAAATCTCATCCATTCTTTACTGGCAAACAAAATCTAGTAGACACAGCTGGCAGAATTGAAAAATTCAATCAAAAGTACAAAATTAAAAAATAACTAACACACCGACCCCACTTTTTCGTCCTTTTAAAAAATATAATTTCATATTAAAATATACTATGTATTTTTGTGATATAAGCATTTACATCATTTACTAAATTAATTTCTAATAAATATTATTCAAAATATTGAACAGCTTACATTATTAAAATGATTGAAAAATTAAAAGAAATTGTAGAAAAATATAATCATCTTTCTTCTGAATTAAGTAAACCAGAAATCGTATCTGATATGAAAGTTTATAAGAAAATTTCTCAAGAATATAGCTCGATAAAAGATAAAGCGGATGCTGCAAAAAATTACTTATCTAAAATTGAAGAGTTGAAAGATTTAGAAAATATTATAAACGAAGAAGAAGATAAAGATGTTATTGAATTAGCAGAAACTGAAATATTAGAAATTAAATCAGAAATCAAAACTCTAGATGAGTCAATTAAATCTCTTTTAATTGAATCAGATCCTGATGATTTGAAAAATATTATAATGGAAATAAGATCAGGAACTGGTGGTATAGAAGCTGCATTATTTGCAGATAATTTGTTTAGAATGTATTTAAGGTTTGCAGAGACAAAAGAATGGAAACCAGAATTAATGAGCTTAAATCAAAATGATGGAGGTGGCATCAAAGAAGCTATATTTGCTTTGAAAGGAAACAATGTGTTTGGTGATTTAAAATATGAAAGTGGAGTACATAGAGTACAGCGTGTTCCTGAAACAGAATCTAGTGGAAGGATTCATACCAGTGCAGCAACTGTTGCTGTGTTACCTGAAGTTGAGGATATTGATATAGAGATACATGACACAGATATTAAAATTGATACATATAGAGCTTCTGGAGCTGGAGGCCAGCATGTTAATAAAACAGAATCGGCCATACGTATCACACATTTATCTTCAGGTTTAGTTGTAACTTGTCAAGATGAAAGTTCACAACATAAAAATAAAGATAAAGCAATGAAAGTACTTAGAGCAAGATTGTATGACCTTCAAAGAGCAGAGCAAATTAAACAAAGAGCCGACACAAGAAAAAGTATGGTATCCACTGGTGATAGAAGCGCAAAGATTAGAACTTATAATTTTCCACAAGGTAGAGTGACAGACCACAGAATTAATTTAACTTTGTATAAGCTAAATGAAATAATAAATGGTGACCTAAACGAATTAATCAAAATACTTAAGCTAGAAGATAACAAAAGTAAATTATCATCTTAGAATGTCAGAAATGAAAATTTCAGATGCCATACTGTATGGTAACAAAAATTTAAAAAAGACTTCATCAAACTATAAAAACGAAACAATTTGGATTTTATCTCAAATTTTAAGCATGTCTTCTAGTAGATTAATATTAAATCAAAATCAAAAATTAAATGATAATGACTATACTTATTTTAAAAAGTTAATAAAAAGAAGAAAAAATGAACCTTTACAAATTATTTTAGGCAATTCATTTTTCTATGGAAGAGCTTTTAAAGTAAACAAAAATGTTTTTATACCTAGACAAGAAACTGAAATTATAATTGATATTTTAAAAAAACAAGTCCATGAATTTAATTCTGTATTAGAAATAGGTTCCGGTTCTGGTATTATTCCAATCACTATTTTTCTAGAGAATATATCAGCAAATATTACATCAGTTGATATCAGTTATGATGCTTATCAACTATCTAGACAAAATGCAGATCTTCACGACTGTAATGAAATTAATTTTATAAATGAAAGTATTTTTAAATATTATTCAAAATCTAAATTTGATTTAATCATATCAAATCCACCTTATATTCCTATTCAAGAGATTATTAATTTAGAAAATGAAGTCATTTTGTATGACCCTTTAGAATCATTGACAGATTTTAGTAATGGCCTGAAATTTTATCAATTTTTTTTCCAAAGATTGAAAAATTATTTAAATGATGGTGGTATAATGTTATTGGAGTTTGGAGGTTTAAATCAAATAGATGATATCAAAAAAATGCTTGCAGATAGTGTAGATGACATTACTTTTTATAAAGATTTAAATAATGATCCACGATTTGTAATGATTAAATTAAATTCATGATATCATATTTTAAAATATTAAGACCTATAAATATTTTTATATTAACAATATGTTTTCATTTGACTAATTTAATACTGAATGAGAATTTTTTAAATCATTTATCAATCCTCCTTGTCATTTGTATTTTGGCTGGATTTGCAAATACTTTAAATGATATAATTGATCATAAAATAGATTTAGCTAATAATATAAAAAGACCTATTACACAAAATAAAATAAGCATTAGGTCAGCTAAGATGTTTGCGATTCTATTATTCTTATTATGTTTAATAATTACATATTTTAGCTCATTTAGCAGTTTGACAAACTTTTTAATTTTTTCAATTTGTTTTCCACTAATAATAATGTATACTCCAATTTTTAAAAAAATACCTTTGGTTGGCAATATTGTTGTATCATTTTTAATTTCTATGACTTTTATAATTTTCAGTGTATCTATAAGTGGATTCATACCCGCATTAATGATGCCAATTATTATATTTTCTTTTTTAATTACTTTAATAAGAGAAATAGTTAAAGACATACAAGATTTTAATGGTGATGAATTATATCATATCAACTCTTTACCAGTTAAATATGGAATTAAATATTCTATTAATATAATTTTGGTTCTTTCAATTGTGCTTTTGTGTTTTTCTATTGGATTTTTCTTTTTATTTGAGAAATATGATGTAATTTACTTATCGATGATTTTATTGCTTGTTCATTTTCCATTATTTTATCATTTAATAAAATTATATAAAAATAAATCTTCTACATATTGCATATATCTCTCTAAAGTTTTAAAATTGATTACTGTCTTTGGGGTGATAGTAATTTATTTAATAACAATTTAAAATTATATGTCAAATTTTATTCATTTACATAACCATTCAGATTTTTCATTGCTAGATTCATCACAATCGATTAAATCAATTATTTCGAGAGTTAAAGAGCTAGGTATGAATTCTGTAGCTTTAACAGAAACAAACAACCTCTTTTCTATGATATCATTTTATAAACACTCTATTCAAAATGATATAAAACCAATACTTGGTGTTGAAATAAATATTGAGAAATCAAATTATGACAAAACTAAAGTAAATGATAGCACATATCAGCTAATATTATTAGCAAAAAATAACGTAGGTTATCTTAATCTAATGAAATTAGTTTCTTTGGGATACACAAAATCATCTACTCTTTCACCAAGTGTTAGCTTTGATTTACTTAAAGAGCACTATAAAGGATTAATAGCCTCATCATCAGGCTTGAATGGTGAGATTGCTCATTATGCATCAAATCAAAATTACAAAGAAGCAAAAAATGCAGCAACTAAGTATAGAAATATTTTTGGTGAACATTTTTACCTTGAAATTCAAAATCATACATTAGAAAAAGAAAAAACAGCAATTAAAATGATTGCAGAACTTTCCAAAGAATTATCAATACCATTACTAGCAACTAATGACACACATTATACATATAAAGAAGATTCAGTAGATTATGAAGTAATTAAATGTATTGGTTTAGGTCAACATTTAAATAGTCCCAACAAACCCAAAACTCTACCTCCAGAATATTATATAAAATCGGAAGAGGAGATGAAGAGTTTATTTTTAGATTATCCCGAATCTCTAGATAACAGTGTTCATATATCTAATCAATGCAATGTGGAAATTCCTATGGGTAAACTATACTTACCAAAATTTCCCATACCAAAAGAATCAGACACAGATAATCCAGACGATTTTTTAGAAGAATTATGCATCAAATCATTAAAAGAAAAATATGATTCAAAAAAAGAAGCACCAATCAAAAGATTGAAATATGAATTAAAAATCATAAAAAAAATGGGATTTGCAAGTTATTTTTTAATAACACAAGATTTTGTTAAATATGCAAAAGATAATAATATTCCTGTTGGACCAGGCCGTGGATCTGCGGTAGGCTCTATTGTTTCTTACTTAACCGGCATCACAGATTTAGACCCCATAGAATATAATTTAATTTTTGAAAGATTTTTAAATCCTGACAGAGTATCGATGCCTGATATTGATATTGATTTTTGTATTGAAGGTAGGGAAAAAGTAATTGATTACATTAAGGAATTATATGGAAGAAAGTCTGTAGCTCAAATAATTACTTTTGGTAGCATGAAAGCTAAATCAGTTGTACGCGATGTGGGAAGAGTTTTAGGTATGACTTATTTGGACGTAGATAAAATAGCTAAAATGATTCCAAATGATTTAAAAATGACTATTGAAAAAGCTCAATCGCTAAATAAAGATTTAGATAAATTGATTAAGCAGGACACAAATTGCAATCAATTGATTATGCATTCTAAAAAACTAGAGGGTTTACATCGGCACGCATCAACTCATGCTGCGGGGATTGTTATTGCACCTGGACCATTAATGGATTATGTACCTTTGTTTAAAAATCCAAGCACTGGTGATGTTTCAACACAAATAGAAATGAACTCTTTGGAAGAAATGGGCCTATTAAAAATGGATTTTTTAGGTTTACGTAATTTGACCGTGATAAATAAAACTTTTGATATGATTAATAAAAACTATAATAAAAGTTTAAGTATAAATGATATAAAATTAAATGATAAAGATGTATATAATTTATTTTCAGAAGGAAATACAATTGGCATTTTCCAGTTTGAATCGAGAGGAATGCGGGATTATTTAAAAAAACTAAATCCATCTTGCATAGAAGATTTAATAGCCATGAATTCACTATACCGTCCAGGACCTATGGCAAATATACCAGAATTTTTAGAGCGTAAAAACACTAGTAAATCAATTGAGTATCTGCACCCAGATTTAGAACCTATTTTGAAAGAAACTTATGGAATTATTGTTTATCAAGAGCAGGTTATGCAGATAGGATCTACCATTGGAGGCTTTACTTTAGCTCAATCAGATGAAATGAGAAAAGCAATGGGTAAAAAGAAAAAAAATCTTATGGCTACATTCAAAATAGATTTTATAAAAGGAGCAGAATTTAAAGGCTTAACCAAAGAGCTTGCTATTCAAATATTTGATTTATTAGCAAAATTTGCAGAATACGGATTTAATAAAAGTCACTCTGCAGCATACTCTGTTATTGCATATCAAACCGCATGGTTAAAAACCCATTACCCCTCTGAGTTCATGGCATGCAACATGTCATCTGAAATTTTAAACACAGACAATATAATTAAGTTGTTAAGAAATATAAAATTACTTAACATAGAAATTGTTGCTCCAAATGTTAATACATCTTATCCAATATTTATTGCTAATAGCAATAATCAAATACAATATGGTCTTTCTGCAATAAAAAATGTTGGATTTAAATCTACAGAAAAAATAGTTGATTATCGATATAAAAACGGAAAATTCAAAACAATATTTGATTTATGTAAAGTAGGCTCTCAAGCAATGAACAAAAAAGTTTTAGAGTGCTTAATAAAGTCGGGTGCTTGTGATGATCTAGAGGGAAATAGAGCGCAACAATTTGCTCTTATTGATCATGCAATAAAGTTCGGTCAAAAATATCATGAAGATTTCAACTCTAATCAATCTAATTTATTTTCAAGTTCAGATAATTCTACATATGTGCATCCAAAATTGCCTGATTTAGAAGAATGGAGCGACAAAGAAAAATTAAATTATGAAAAAGAAGTTTTAGGACATTACCTAACAGGCAATCCAATGCAAGAGTATTTTGATTTATTAAAAAGTTTTACAAACATTGGTATAAAAGATAATGAAAATATAAAAATAAATATGTACAAAGTTGGTGGAAGAATATTTGATGTAAAAGTACTTTATGATAAAAAAAATAACCCATGGTCAATATCTAGGTTAGAATGTTACAATGGACAGATTATTGAATTATTCATTTTTAATGAGTCATATGTTAAGTATAAAGATTTCTTAAGTAATGATAACATCATTTATTGTGAAGGAACTCAATCTACACAAAATAATGATGATTCTTTTAAGGTAATAGTTAAGAAGATTTTTGATATTAAACATTTAAGTGAGAAAGTTCTCAATAACATAAATGTTAAAATAGACTTTGGAGTAAGTAATGATTCAATAATCGATAGTCTTTTATCCGTTTGTGAAAATAATAAAGGTTATTGTAATTTGATTTTACATTTAACTAATAATCTAGGAAAATCAGAACCAATTGAATCCACAAAAATCCAAATATCCAGCGATAACAAATGTATTCACGAATTAAAAGAGATTGTTGGAAAAGAAAATGTTTGGTTTTCGTAATGAAAATTATTTTACAAAGAGTAAAAAAAGCTAAAGTAACAATTAATGGTGAAAAGTATTCATCAATAAAACAGGGGCTATTACTTTTAGTGGGTTTTGCTAAAAATGATCAACCTAATTTTGATAAAATTATAAAAAAAATTTTAAACATGAGAATTTTTAATGATAGTTACGGTAAAATGAACCATTCAATTTTAGATGTAAACGGAGAATTATTGGTAATTAGTCAGTTCACTCTTTTAGCAAATATTAAAAAAGGTAATAGACCAAGTTATGTAAATGCATGCGAACCTATTCAAGCAAAAAAATTATATGATAAATTTATAAATTTATTAAAAGACTATGAGATTAATGTTGAAAAAGGTAGATTTGGAGCCCATATGAATTTAGATTTTATAAATGACGGACCAGTAACAATAATAATGGATGATAATTAAATGAGCAAAAAAATTAGAGTTGTAATGGCAAAACCAGGATTAGATGGTCATGATAGAGGTATTAAAATATTAGCAAAGGCATATAGAGATGCAGGTATGGAAGTAATCTATTTAGGATTACGACAAACTCCAGCAATGATTGTAAATGCAGCTATTCAAGAAGATGCCGATGTTATTGCATTATCAGTACTTAGTGGAGCGCATCTAACTATATTTACAAAAGTGATGGATTTATTAAACGAAGAAGGTATAACTGATATTTTAGTTACTGGAGGTGGAATAATTCCTGAAGATGACATGACACATCTTGCAAGTATAGGAGTTGGAAAACTTTTTGCACCAGGCTCTTCAATTGAAGAATCTAAATTATATATTCAAAATTGGGTAAAAGAAAATAGATAATAAAATGTCAAAGAATTTTAAATATAATTTAAAAGAACTAGAAAATATTTTTTCGAAAGATTTTTCTACTCCCCATTTCTATGATCTAGCAGAAATTTATTTTCAAAATAAAGATTTTAGTCGGGCCATTAAAGTATTAAAAATTGGAATTAAAACAAATACAGATAATATGGATGCAAAATATTTATTGGCTAAAACTTATCTTTTAAATGGTGATATTAAAAAAGCAGAAAAAATATTAAGTGATTATATTAAAAATAAATTTCATTCTAGAAAAATATTAAAGTTACTAATTGAAATTCGAGACCATCAAAATAGAAGCAAACATGAAACTAAAAGAATTGTTGATATTTTACTTGATTTATTTTCTGATGATGCATTTGGTAATCGTTGGATTCATAATTATAGTAAAGATCAAAAAAAGGTTGTCAAAAAAATCTCTAAGCACGATCTAACATTTAAAATAAACGATAATATTGCGTCTCTCACACTTTATAATGTTTTGAAAAATCAGAAGTATTATAATCAAGCTGTTAAGGTTTTAGATATTCTTGAAAATTCTCAACAAATAAATACTAAGCTTTATAAAAAAGAGCATGCAATTTTGGACAAGTTAATAAGTTCATGAATGATGTTATAAAAAAAAGATTTGAAAAAGTTAGTAATTTAATACGTAATATGGGTCTAGATGGCTTGTATATAACAAATATAACAAATATAAGATATTTGACGGGATTTACTGGTTCAGCTGCTATACTATTAATTATTAAAGATAAGTGTTATTTTATATCAGATGGAAGATATACAAAACAAGCTTCTGAGCAAGTTTATAATGCAAAAATCAGCATAATTGAAAAAAGTTATTTTGATACAATTAAAAACCTTAAAATATTAAAAGATCACTATAAATTAGGTTTTGAATCAAATAATATTTCTTTTACAAATCACAAAACACTTATTGAAGCTTTTCCTAGAATCGATTGGCATGCAACTAAATCTGTTATAGAAAACGTTCAATCTATTAAAGATAAGTATGAAATTAATTCTCTCCAAAAAGCAGCTGAAATTACGGATTATGTTTTTGAAAAAATTATCAATGAAATAAAAGTTGGATTAACTGAAAAATACATAGCAGCCAGAATTGCATTTTTATTTAAAACAAATGGAGCTGAAGGTGAAAGCTATGATTCTATTATTGCAAGTGGACCTAATGCAGCATTACCTCATGCAAGACCTTCTGATAGAAAATTCACTAAGGGAGATTTTATAGTAATGGATTTTGGTGCTTTATTTGAAGGTTATCATGCAGATATGACACGAACTGTTATGATTGGGAATCCAACACAAAAACATCAAGAAATTTATGATATTGTGTTGAAATCTCAAACGTCAGGAATTTCTCATTGTAAATCAGGAGTCAAATGCTCAGAGGTTGATCGAGCTTGTAGAAGCGTTATTAATCAATGCGGATATGGAGATTTTTTTAATCATTCCACAGGCCATGGAATCGGCCTTGAAGTGCACACCTTACCCCGAATACATCATAATAATCAAGAACTTCTTAAAACAAATCAAGTAATTACTATTGAACCAGGTATATATATTCCTGATTGGGGTGGAGTTAGAATAGAAGATGACTGTTTAATTAATGATAATGACTGCTCTGTTCTTAATAAATCAACAAAAGAATTAATATCACTTTAAATGAGATATCAGTATTCTAGTGAAGGCTTTAAAAATGATTTTCATTCTAGAAAAAATCAATTTAATCTAACAGGTGTTAACTTTATAATTATTCTTAACCTATTGATTTTCTTATTCGTTGGGAATAATGGTAATATTATAAACGCATTATTTGGTATTAATAGTAATAATTTTAAAATATGGCAAATTTTTACTTACATGTTTTTGCATGCAGGTTTAATGCACTTATTTTTTAATATGTTTTTGTTATGGATGTTTGGAAAGCAAATAGAGTCTGTATGGGGAACTAAAAAATTCGTTCAATATTATTTAATATGTGGTATTGGGGCAGGTTTTTTAATTTATGTTTTCAGCGATTCAGTGACAATTGGAGCTAGTGGCGCAGTTATGGCTATTTTATTTGCTTATGCATATTTATATCCAAATCAAACTTTATTATTCTATTTAATTCCAATGAAAGCAAAATATTGTATTTTCATTTTAATACTTACTGAGTTATCACAAGAAATTATTAGAAATCCAAACGATAATGTGAGTCATATTGGCCATTTGGGTGGAATGCTAATTGGTTATATTTATCTAAAATACGGAAGAAAATTGTTATCAAAAATTTCTTTTATAAAAGTAAAAAAGATTGATAGGGACAAAACAAATAAAATAAGTGATGTAGATTTAATATTAGATAAATTGAAATTGAAAGGTTGGGAAGGTTTAGATGAAAATGAAAAATCAATTTTATACAAAGCAAGCAAGGATAAGCAAAAATATGACTCTATTAATTAGTAACATTAAACTTAAAAAGAACCAAATCTCCATCTTTCATTACATAATCTTTTCCTTCTTGCCGAATTAAGCCAGCTTCTTTAATTGAAGTCTCATTTTTATGTTTCATTAGGTCTTCAAAATTATATATTTCAGCTTTTATAAATCCTTTTTGAAAATCTGTATGTATTTTACCAGCCGCATCGTATGCTGTATCTTTTAATTTTATTGTCCAAGCTCTTATTTCTTCTGGACCTGCTGTAAAAAATGTATGAAGCGACAAAATTTTATAAGCTTCTTTAATTAGCAAATTTAGGGCAGGCTCATTTAAATGGAATTCTTTCAAATATTCAAATTGCTCAACTTCATCAAGCGATGAAATTTCTTGCTCAAGAGAACTACATATTAATAAAAATTTTTCATTTCTATTTTTGAGATAATTTTCTAAATCTAATAATAATTTAGTTTTACTATCATTTGATAATTGCTTTTCATCAATATTAACAGCAAATAACATTGGTTTATCAGTTAAAAGATTAAATTCCTTCATATGAGCACTTTTGATATTTAATTTATTTAGGTTCTCTCCATTGTTTAAATGCTCTAATAACATCTTTAATGTGTTATCCTCTTCTAATCTTTTCCCTGCTTTTACTTCACGCTTTATTTTTTCTCTTCTTTTTGTAATAGATTCAATATCTTTTAAAATTAATTCTGTTTCAATAATTTCAATATCGCGAATTGGATCAATATTTCCTTCAACATGAGTAACATTCTCATTTTCATAACATCGCACTACGTGGACTATTGCATCAACATTTCTAATATTTGATAAAAATTTATTTCCCAATCCTTCACCTTTACTTGCACCCTTTACTAATCCTGCTATATCAACGAATTCAATTGCTGTTTTTATAATTTTTTTCGATTTAATTATTTTATCTATATCGTACAAACGCTTATCTGGAACTTCTACAATACCAACATTTGGATCAATTGTACAAAATGGATAATTTTCTGCTTCAATACCTGATTTCGTAAGAGCATTAAACAAAGTTGATTTACCAACGTTTGGTAAACCTATTATTCCTATTCTTAAAGACATGCAATAAATTACGAAATAAGTTTATGAATTGTTATTATTTTGGAATTAGATATTAAATATTATAATTTTATAAATATTAAATGAAGGGCAATTATGAAACAATGGGCATTAATTTTAGGGGCTTCAAGTGGAATCGGAGCAGCATGTGCTAGAAAGTTAGCAGAATCAGGCTTTAATATTTATGGTATTTATTTAAGAAAACCCGCTTCTGTCATTGATGAATTAACTGATTACATTAAATCTCAAAATGTGGATGTATATTTTCATAAAATGAATGCAATGAATGAAGATAAGAGATTAGAAGTAATAAATAATTTAAAAGATTTAGGTCAAGTTAAATGTTTCATACATTCAATTGCCTTCGGAACTCTTAAACCTATGATTTCTAAAGATAATGAATCATCACTAGATCCAAAAAATATTGATATGACATTAAGTGTTATGGGTAGCTCTTTGGTTTATTGGGTTCAAGATTTATATAGAAATAGTTTACTGAATAAAGGTAGCCAAATCTTTTCTATGACTAGTGCGGGGGGAAGAAAACAATGGAAAAGCTATGGCGCTGTTTCTATGGCTAAAGCAACTCTTGAATCAGCCTCAAGACAATTAGCTATTGAACTTGCCCCACATGGTATTGGGGTGAACGCTATACAGGCAGGTGTAACAGATACACCGGCTCTTAGAAAAATTCCTGGCAATGAACAAATGATTGATTTTGCAATTAAACACAACCCATCTGGAAGATTAACGAAACCTGATGATATTGCAGAATATATTTGCTTATTATCTCAAGCAAACAATTCATGGTTAACGGGTAATATTATTCGAATTGATGGTGGTGAAGATATCATTGGTTAATAATCATTGGGTGAAAGTATATAAGCGTATTTTAAAAGATTAGATTATTAATAAAAAGAGGTAACTACCCCAATTAATTAATTCTCTTTATTAACAAGAATGCAGATAAAGATCCTATAATAACTAATGTAAACCCTAGACTTAGACTTCCTATTATAAAATTTCCAATTCCAAATAAAAATCCTTGAACAACAATAATAGCAAGTATAATATTGATAAAGGGACCTTGAACGATAGATTCATTTGAATGCTTATCAAATTGATTCCAACCAAGCCCTAGTGGTTTAATTTTGTTATAGAAATTTTCAAGTTTTTCTTTTGGCTCGGGATTTGTTAATAATGTTATTGACAACCATATAATGGTTGTAAACAAAGTAGTAAATACCATTTTATCAGCAAACTCGTAAAATCCAAATTGAGGGGCCAAAACACTTCCTATTATTGCAGCAATCATTGCAGATACCTCCGACCATGCATTTATTCGCCACCAATACCACCGCAATAAATATACCATTCCAGTTCCAGCTCCTAAACTTAAGATAAACTCCCATCCACTTTTTACAGAATCAAAAATTAAGGAAACCCAAATAGCAACAAACATCATTATAATTGTAGCTATTTTTGCAACATTTAAATAATGTTTTTCTGAAGCATTTGGATTGAAATATAATTTATAAAAATCATTCACAATATATGATGCCCCCCAATTTAAATGTGTTGATACTGTTGACATAAATGCAGATAAAAATGAAATAACTAATAAGCCTAATAGGCCATTAGGTAATAAATCCATCATTAATTTAGGATACCCCTTTTCAGGGTCTGATAAATCAGGATATGATACAATTGATACGAGTGCAACGATTATCCAAGGCCATGGCCTTATTGCATAATGAGCAATATTAAATAGCAAGCTTGCTTTAACAGCATCTTTATCTGTCTTAGTAGAGAATATTCGTTGAGCAATATATCCACCACCACCAGGTTCCGCCCCTGGATACCAAGATGCCCACCACTGCATCCCTAACCAAACAAGCACAGTACTTATTAAAATTTTTGGATGATTGAATGGAGACATATTGAGCATATGATGACCTTTACCAAACTGCTCTTGTAAAGATATAACCAATTGATTAATTCCCCCAACATGATCAATGGCAAAAAACATTAAAATAATCGAACCTACCATCGCAATAATAAATTGAAAAAAATCAGTAGCTATAATACCCCATATTCCTGATATAGTAATATAAATTGTCGTTAGGATATAAAGCATAATAATAATAACCCAAGGGTTCACCCCTGTAATTACAGACAAAAGCTTTGTCATCCCAAGTGTAACCCAACCAAGAATAATACAATTAATAGGGAGTGCTAAATATAGAGCTCTAAATCCTCTTAAAAATCGTGCAGGCTTTCCAGAATATCGTAATGTAATAAATTCTGCATCAGTAGTGACACCTGCTCTATGCCATAATTTTGCATAAAGAAAAACAGTAAATATTCCACTAAACATAAAATTCCACCAAATCCAATTTCCAGCAATCCCATTGATTGCAACAATACCGGTTACAGCGAGCGGAGTGTCTGCTGCAAATGTTGTGGCAACCATTGAAATTCCAGCAGCCCACCAAGGGACTTCTTTGCCACCAATAAAGTAGTTTTTAGTTCCTCTGTCAGCATATTTTTTCATTAGTATGCCAACAGTTAGCATGAAAATGATATATACACCTATGATTGTATAATCTAAAATATTAAAAATATCATTCATTTATTTTCGAGGTTTTAAATTTTATTATTAACTGATTAATAAACTATTAGTTTGTTATTGATTCAATATCATCAATTTCTTTAACAATGAAATCACTCAAATTTTCAGATTTATCAGTGATTAGAATGTTATCTTCAATTCTAATTCCACCAAAATCTAAATATTGTTCAAATTTATCATAATTAATAAAACTTATATGCTTGTTTTCTTTTTTCCATTGATAAAATAATTCTGGAATAAAATAAATACCGGGTTCAACTGTAATACAGAACCCTTTTTCTAATTTTTTACCTAATCTCAAAAAAGAAATACCAAACTCTACTTCCCTTTTACTTCCTTCGTCATATCCTACTAAATCTTCTCCCAGGGACTCCATATCATGAACATCTAGTCCTAACATATGACCTAATCCATGAGGATAAAACAATCCATAGACTCCTGCATTTACAGCATCTTCACAATTCCCTTTTAATAACCCTAATTCTTTTAATCTTTTAACTCCAATATATGCTGATAATTTATGCATGTCTTTAAAATTCATTCCCGGTTTAAGTTTTTTTAATACAGTTTCTTGCATTTCTTTAACAATTAAATATATTTCTTTTTGTTTGGTTGAAAATTTTCCATTAGCTGGAAATGTTCTTGTGATATCACTTGCATAATGTAATTTTGAATTTGCACCTGAATCATTTAGCAATAGATTACCATCTTCAATTTTATTGTTGTATATAGAATTATGCAAAATTTGACCATTCTTTGTAAATATTATTGGATAAGCTAGCTCAACAGAATGATCTTTTATTATTTTTTCCATTTCAGAAACAACCTCATATTCATATTTTCCTACTTGAGCAGTTATCATAGATTGCAGATGTATTAAATTTGTAATTTTTAACGCATCTTTAATTTCTTCTACTTCATCATTAGATTTTATTGACCTTTGTTTAATAATAGCATTAATTAATTTCACAGATGATTTTTTTTCTACTTCTTTTATAGAAATGTTTAATAGTTCGTGTATTAGAATTTTATTTTTTGATTTAAACTGCGGTGGGTACATTATGTTTTTTTTGTTTTTCAAATCAGACGCTAATTTTGAAATATCTTTAACCACATCAGCACCTGCATCATTACCCCATGATTGTATAGATTTAGTTTCTCCAATCCAAATTACATCATGGATTGTGGTTTTTTTCATATAAAAAATAGTTTTATTATTTTCTACATCAATTAAACAAGCGCAGTTTGGTAGATCAACTCCGACATAATACAAAAAATTAGTATCTTGTACAAATCTATAAGAATTATGAGAAAAATTCATTGCTGAATTTTTGTTTCCCAAAAGTAACACATAACCACTTTTTAAGTTCTTGGCTAATTCATTTCTTCTTGATATGTATGTATTTTTTTTAAACATTATTAAATTAAATTTTTTGATAACATTTGATAATCTTCAACACTTAAATCTTCTGCCCTTTTATCTTTGATATTTTTTAAATATTTTTCTTTTATTACTTTTTTAAGATTATGAGATAATTTCTTCCTCCTGTGTTTGAAAGCATTTTGTACTACTATTTTCATATCATTATAATTTAAATCCATTTTTGCTTTTGGTTCTATATTAATTATTGAAGACTTAATTTTTGGTTGGGGGCTGAAAACAGTTTTGGGTACATTAAATTCTAAATTAATATTAAAGAAAGATTGCATCATAACGCTAATTCTACCGTATTTTTTACTATTTTTATCCGCAACAATACGTTCAGCAACTTCTTTTTGAAGCATAATTATCATTTTTGACCAACCCGTACTTTGCATGAATTTAAAAATGATAGGGGAAGATATGTTATAAGGAAGATTTCCAATTATCAAATAATCATTTGGTAATTTAGATGTATCATATTTTAAAATATCACTATTTATAACTTTAACATTTGATAGTTTTTTTTCATTTAGATAGTTACATAACATTGGATCAATTTCAACTGCACATACATTTACGTTCATTTTAGCTAAAGGTATTGTAAGCGCACCCTTACCCGGCCCTATTTCTAAAACGTAAGAGTTTTCTTTAGGATTTAAAACTTTTAAAATTTTGTTAATTATATTTGGGTCTATTAAAAAATTTTGACCCCATTTTTTTCTGATTGGAATATTCAATTTGATAATTTATTAAATAGTAAAAAAGCATTTTCTGTCGTAATTCTATCTACTTCTTCAATAGAAATATTTTTAATACTTGCAATAGCTTTTGCTATTTGTTTTACATAGGCAGGTTGATTAGTTTTACCTCTGTAGGGTATTGGGGTTAGATATGGTGAATCCGTTTCAATAAGTAAATGTTTTAAATCTATAGCTTTAATAACTATCTCTAAATGTTTAACAAAAGTAATCATTCCAGTAAACGATATTTTAAATCCCAAATCAATAATTTTATTTGCAAAACTTATATCACTTGCAAAACAGTGAACAACACCTTTTGAATGTTTACTTTCGGAAATTATATTATATAGATCTTCATCTGCATTTCTGCAATGCACAACAGCAGGTAAATCTAATTCTTTAGCTAATTCTAGTTGTTCTCTAAAGACTTTTTTTTGAATTTTAGGATCTGAAAAATTGTAGTGATAATCCAAACCTATCTCACCAATAGCAACCACTTTTTTATGCATTGCATTTTTTTTGATTATATCTAAATATAAATTAGGAGCTTCCCTAGCTTCATGCGGATGAATTCCGAATGATGCATATATCTGATTATAGGTTTCAGATATTTCAATGCTTTTTTTAGATGTTTCAATGCTATCACCAATGCAAATCATTTTTATAATATTCGCATTCTTTGCATTTATAACTATGTCATCTAAATCATTGATGAGCTTTTTATCATATAAGTGGCAGTGCGTATCGATCATTCTTCAATCCTAGGAAATAAAACACCAGGGCTTTTGATTGCTAAATTAGGTTTTAATAGCCCAAATTCTAAGTTATGATTTATATCTGTTTGAGATAAACTTTTTAACGCTAAATTAGCTTTTTCTGGCATATAATGGTATAGTAAAACTGAGCTAATTCTTAATAGTTCAGCAGCAACATATAAA
>MDTD01054448.1_pt1 | contig 20794 bp, 22 predicted proteins | sample 811221 | NCBI WGS metagenome assembly MDTD01 (sample SAMN05326646, study PRJNA326480) | marine metagenome | isolation source: seawater | place: Pacific Ocean: South West | collected 2011
TGGAAGCGCAGTAATGCGTGCAGCTGACCAGTACTAATAGCTCAATTGGCTTGATTTATGCACTGAAAAAAATTTTTAGTTGAAGATACAGATTAAATATATGATACAAAGTTAATGAAATTTATTTTGGGATCTGCAAACTTTGGTACGCCTTATGGAATTTCAAACTCAAGTAAAAAGATTAGTAAAACCGAAATTAGAGAGATCCTAGATTTAGCTAAACAAAACAAAATATCCCAAATAGACACAGCTTTTAATTATAAAAATTCCGAAAAACTAATAGGAAATTTTATAAAGAAAAAAGATTTTACTATAATAACTAAGTTACCAAAAATTGGAAAAAAAATTAGCTTGGTTCAAAAATCTGTGCTTCAAAGTTTAAAAAGGTTAAAAAGAAAACAAGTTTATGGAGTGCTGGTACATTCTTTAGAGGACCTTAAATCACCAAACATAAAAAAAATATTTTTAGAATTAGAGAAACTTAAAAATAAGAAAATTATTAAAAAAATCGGCGTTTCTGTTTATTCTGAAAAAAATTTAGCAAATATAATTAAAAAATATAACATTGATATTGTTCAATTTCCTGCATCAGTCTTTGATTTAAGATTTCTAAAAAAAAATCTGTTCCTTAGACTAAAAAGAAAAAAAATAAAGATTTTAACTAGATCTATTTTCTTTCAGGGTATTATTTTTTTAAATAAGCAAGTAATAATGAATAAATTTGGAAAACACTCTAAGCATATAATAAAATTTAAAAAAGATTTTAATAATGATACTAATAAAATGATCAATTATTGCTTAAGTTTTGTAGAAAATTTCAAACATATTGATGGTATAATAATTGGTGTAAATAGTTCTAGAGAGTTAGTACAAATTTTGAATAATAGTAAAATAAAAATTAAAATAAAAAATTTTAATAAGTATTCTATTAAAAGTGAAAAAATCTTAAAACCTTATAATTGGAATAAAATAATATGAGGATCAAAAAGAGTAATAAATTTTGGAAAAAAGCAAAATTGTATATTCCAGGAGGTAATATGATTTTTTCAAAAAGACCAGAGTTGATGTCTCCTGGTAATTGGCCTGTATATTATAAAAAAACAAATGGATGTGAGATTGAGGATATTGATGGAAATACATATTATGATCTATCATTAATGGGAGTAGGCACAAATATTCTTGGATATAGAAATAAAACTGTAGATAAAAAAGTCATTAAGGTTATCAAAAATGGAAATATATCAACCCTTAACAACCTCTATGAATTAAAATTGGCAAAGTTATTAATTCAAATTCATCCTTGGTCCCAACAAGCAAAGTTTGCAAGAACAGGTGGAGAAGCAAATGCAATAGCTATAAGAATTGCAAGAGTAGCAACAAATAATGGTAAAATAGCAGTTTGTGGTTATCACGGATGGCATGATTGGTATTTAGCTGCAAACATCAGTAATAAAAATAATCTGAATAAACACCTTCTTAAAAATATCCCAGTAAATGGAGTGCCTAAAGAGTTAAAAAAAAATATTTATACTTTCGAATTCAATGATTTTGATAAAATTAAATATTTAGTCGAAACAAAAAAAGTAAAAATAATTAAAATGGAAGTGCAAAGAAATATTGAACCTAAAAATAATTTTTTAGCCAAGGTAAGAAAATTATCAAATAAACACAACGTAATTTTGATTTTTGATGAATGCACTTCTGGATTTAGAGAAACTTATGGTGGACTACATAAGAAATATAAAGTTAATCCTGATATGGCTATATTCGGAAAAGCTATTGGAAATGGTTATCCAATAAATGCGATAATTGGAAAAAAAAAAATTATGATGTGTGCAGAAAAAACGTTTATTAGTAGCACATTTCTTAGTGAGGCAGTAGGTCCTGCTGCAGCAATAGAAACTATTAAATTTATGAAAAGAAATAAAACTTATAAAAAAATTAAAAAACTAGGGAAATTGATAAAAAAAAAATGGATAGAAATATCACAAAAAAATAAATTACCTATAGAAGTATTTGGGCTAGATGGAATTCCAAAATTTAAATTTATACATAAAGACAGTAATTATTTAAAAACTATTCTAATATTTGAGATGTTAAAGAGAGGTTTCTTGGCCTCAACGGCAATTTATTTATCAAATGCACATACTGATAAAATAATAAAAGATTATTTAAAAAATCTAGATTATGTTTTTAAAAAAATATCATTATTAATCAAAAAAAATAATTATAAAAAAATGTATAAAATAAAAGAAGCGAGTGAAGGTTTTGGAAGACTTAATTAATAAATACAGAGGAAATTTATCAAAAACTTTATCAAAACTGTGAACAGGGTCAAAAACAAAGTGACCAAACCATGTTAAATGAATGTTGGTGGTATGTTGTTGGAGAAAAATAAATTACTTGAAAAAAATTGTTTATATATTTGCTTTGCAGACAGTAATATTGGTGTTGGTCACTTATTTAGAAGTCAAATTTTAGCAAAAAGTTTAAAAAAATATGGATGGACCAATTTTTTATTTGGTCCAAATATAACTCAAAAAAAGAATATAAAAAAAAAATTGTTCAAGAATATAGTTTATTTAAAATCAATAGATAAAACAAAACTCTTAAAAGAATTAAATAAAAATATTTTTAATATTATAGAAAAAAATAAAATAAATTTAATTATTATTGATAGTTATTTAATAAAAAACAATTTTCAAAAAAAGATAAGAGATAAATTAATATTTAAAATTAACAATAAAAAGACAATTAATAAATATTGTGATCTGGTATTAGACTATTCATTTAATTTAAAAACAATTAAAAATAATCCAAAATATTTGATAGGTCCTAAATTTTGTTTGTTAGAAAATGAAATAATTAAAACAAAAGTAAATAAAAACAAAAAAGTTTTAATTACATTTGGTGGATCAAATCTATTACCACAAGTTAAAAAGACAATTCAAGTTTTAAAAAAAGTATTGCCAGACTATAAAGTATATGTATCCACACCGTCATTAGATTTTTATAAAATTTTAAGAAATAAATTAATTGATGTAGAAATAGTATTATCTTCCAGTTTATCAAAATTATTAAATAGTTATAAATTTAAATTTATTATTTCATCAGCAGGACATTCATTATATGAACTAATATTTAATAATTACCCATCTATATTCGTAGGGATATCCAAAAATCAATTTAAAAATATTAATTATCTAAAAAAAAAAGGTGGAGCAAAAGTGTTATTATATAAAAAACATTTATTCAAGGAAGAATTAACTGCATTTTTGGAACAATACAAAAAAAATAAAAAATTTTTTAATATCAATAAGAAAATATCAGCAAAAATCAATTTTAATGGAGGTGAAGAAGTAGCTAAAATTTTGGACTTAAGATTTTTCAAAACTTTTTACGAATATCTTCCAGTCCTTCAAACTAAAAGATTAAAATTAATACCGTTATCTAAAAGAAATTTATATGAATTATATTTTTTAAGAAAAAAAATTTCAAAAAATAAAATGTTTTTTAAAGAACGTAATTTATTTTCTAAAAAAGAACATTTGAAATGGTTTAAAGATTATTTTGAAAAAAAAAGAATTGATTATTTAATATTTGAAAAAAAAGCTAAAGAATTTATAGGAAGTTTACATTTCAAAATTCATTCAGATGAATTAGAATTGGGAAAATTTATTGCTAATCCAAGATTTTTAGGAAAAAAATATGGTTTAGAAGCTTCAAATAAATGGATTAAATTTGGAATTAATAAATTGGGCTATGAAAGAATAATTGCAATAACTTCAAAAAAAAATGCAATTAATGTTAACTTAAACAAAAAATTAGGCTTTAAAAAAATTCATAATATTACCAATCTATGGCTAAAAATGATCTACAAATGAATATAGGAAAAAATTTTAAACCTTTTATAATTGCAGAAATATCTGCTAATCATAAAAAATCAATTAACAGAGTCTTTAAAATGATTGATGAAGCTAAAAAAGCAGGAGCTTCAGCAATAAAATTACAATCCTATAAAGCAGATACAATTACACTTAATATAAGAAGTAAAAATTTTTTTATAAAAGACAAAAAAAGTTTGTGGAAAAATAAATACTTATATGATTTGTATAAAGAAGGTGAAACACCATGGGAATGGACCACTAAAATATTCAAATATGCAAAAAAGAAAAAAATAATTTGTTTTAGTACTCCTTTCGATGAAACCGCAGTTGATATGTTGGAACAAGTAAATTGTCCTTTATATAAGATTGCTTCATTTGAATTAACCGACCATATTTTGTTAAAAAAAGTTGCAAAAACAAAAAAGCCAATAATATTATCTACTGGAATGGCGACAAAAAAAGAAATTAAAGAATCTTTAAGTATTTTAAAAAAAAATGGCTCAAAAAAAATTATAATATTAAAATGTACAAGTGCCTATCCAGCACAAACAGAAAATTTAAACTTATCAACTATACAAGATATGAAAAAAACTTTTAAATGTTGTGTAGGGTACTCGGATCACTCAAAAGGTATTACAGCTGCAACAACCGCAGTCTCCCTTGGGGCCGATGTAATTGAAAAACATTTTACTTTATATAAAAATGATGGTGCACTTGACTCTCAATTTTCTTCTGATCCAGTTGAATTAAAAAGTTTAATTAAATCTTGTAACAATGCTAAAAAAGCACTTGGTGATATTAAATATGGCCCAACAACTCAAGAAAAAAATTCAATTAAAAAAAGGAGAAGTTTGTTTTTTATAAGCAATCTTAAAAAGGGTGATATCATTAAAAAAAAAAGATATTGGATCTTTTAGGCCGGCACTTGGTATTGAAGTAGAATACTACGATAAAATAATAGGAAAAAAATTAATTAAAAAAACAAAATATGGTCAGCCAGTTAAAAAAAATTTTTTCTCAAAATAAAAAAAAAAAGTAGGAATTATAATTGAGGCTAGAAGCAACTCTTCCAGACTGCCCAATAAGCATTTTTTAAAAATATTAAACAAAACGATGTTAGAGCATTTAATTTATAGATTAAAGAATATTTCAAATGTAGACGTCATCGTTATCGCAACTACAAAAAACAGAGAAGATGATAAGATTTACGAGTTAGCTAAAAAAATAAATGTAGAGGTATTTAGAGGAAGTGAAAATAATGTTACTAAACGAGTTCTCAAAGCTGCTCAAAATTTCAAGTTAGATATTATTTGTGAGATAACTGGAGATTGTCCTATTATTGATCCTTTTTTAGTAGAGCAGTTGATCGACACTTATTTGCTTAATTCAAACAAGATAGATTATATTAGTAACTCACAATTAGGTTTACCGAATGGCATGGGTTGTCAGGTTTTTTCAAAAAAGATATTAGCTGAGTCATACAAAAATATTATAAGAAAAGATGAGCTAGAATATGTAACTCTAAACATAAAGAGAAATCCAAAAAAATATAAACAAATTTATGTTTTGCCCCCACCAAATCTATCATGGAGTAAATTAGGTGTAACCTTGGATGAAAAAAGTGATTATTTTCTTTTAAAGAAAATTATCATTAGTTTTAAAAATAAACCTTTGTTTAGTTGTGATGATGTAATCAAGCTACTTAGAAAGAACAAAAAATGGCTTAAAATAAATTCGAGAGTTAAAAGAAAAGAGGATTATATAAAAATTTAATTAAAATGATAACTATAGCCTCAAGAGATGCTGGTGGTGCTGAAATATTATCAAGTTGTGTTTTAAATAATCCTGGAAAATATAGATACTACTTAAGTGGCCCAGCAATAAAAATTTTTCTTAGTACTCAGTAAGAATATATTCTTTTGAATTAATAAATTTATTAAGTTTATTTTTCATTTGTTCGATATCTTGTTTAGTTGTGTTTTTATAAATATACTCATAAAAATCGCAAGAATCGTAAGAATCGAAATTTTTGGTTGGGTCTTCTAAAAATTTAGAAAAATTTTTCATTAAATTATCATGGTTAAAAATCAGATATTTTGAAATATAAAAATTAATAATTTCATCCCTATTAATTTGCATTTTAATTTTATTTAAATTCATTAAGTTTTCCTCGTAGTTTTTTTTATTTGAAGAATGGTAATTGAAATTAAAATTCATGGTTGGGCAACTATTTGTGGCTGTTAAAACAGGTATATTAAAATATGCATATTCCCAAGCAATAGTTCCATAGATTGTTAAAACAAAATTGATACCTTCATCTCTCAGTTGATGATGAGATAAATTCGGATCGAGTCTTTTTATTGATTTAAATTTTTTTTCTATTTTTTTTGATAACTCGTAAGTCCTTTGTAATGAGGTTGCATATTTAAGATCAGAGTAATAAGGATGGTCTTTTATATACCAATCATAGTTTGTTTTTTCTGAAATCGATCCAAGAAATATTAGCCATTCATAAAAATCTTCAAAATATGTTTTTCCAAAAGCATTGTGTACGTCTCCAATATTATGTGTTGCTATTAAAACTTTGATCTTCTCGTTTTGTTTCAATACTTTGTTTTTTATTGAGTAGTTATTATGATTAGCGGATTTAGTTGTTACTAGCTCATCTATCTTACTTGAAATTTTACCCTCAAATCTGTTCTTAATAGATAATTTTGCTCTATCTTTTAAAATTTCTAATTGGTCCTTTCTCAAAGAATTAACTTTTTCTTTTAAATCTTCAATTTCCATATTTGATATTTGTCTTTTTTTATTAAGTTGATAAATTTTGCCGCGTTCTGTGGTAAAAACCTTTATATTTTTATTTAAAGCTATTCTAAATATTAATCCATAAGCGTAATACGTATGCACACCTACAATAGATTTAACGTTATTTTTATTAAAATAGTTATCCCAAAATAAATAAAGTTTTATAAAATTTTTTAAATATTTATGAAAATGTTCACTATTAATATCAAGTGTGTATTTGTAATATCTTTTTAAATATCCATCATAAAGAAGATCACCAAATTCAATATCATCTATTTTTAGATTTAATATGTCGTTTTTATTTCTAATTGTGCTTATTAAAGAATTAAATAGAGTATTAGACTTTAAATCTATATTTTTATTAACAAAAGGTTTTACAAATTTACTTACTCCAAAAGATTTGTAAATTCCAAAAAAATTATAACCAAAAAATTTACCTAAATACCATTTTAATTTTTGATATACCGAGCTTTCTAAATCTGTTGAAGACAAACAAAAATTATAATAGCCCACAATTTTTCCATCAAATTTTTCTGATAAGACACTTGATATTGTTGACAAAAATATATGGCTTGATTGAAAAGAATTAAATTCAACTAGAATCTCACAATTTTTTTTATTTCTTTTAAAAAACTTTTTATTAAATTTTTTATACCTTTTTTTTATAAAATAATTTTTAATTTTTTTTTTTAAAACGTTAGTTTTATTAATATTCATAGCGATTTTCTAATTAAAAAAATTTGCTTTTGAGCGAGCATTTTTTATAATTTGAAGTTTGATATTATTTTTTTTAATTTAAAGTGGTTTAAAAAATCTTTATTATTATCCGAACTATAAGAAAAATCTTTTTTAACTAGTCTTGCTTTATATTTTTTTTTATAATAATTGATTATGTTTCTTTCATTATTAAGTATCAAATAGTATTTCTTTATATCATATGTATTTAAGCTATCTGCTTTAGAAATTAAATCCTCATGGATTTTTTCGCCTTTTCTAACACCTATCAATTTAAATTTTAGTTTATTGTTTATTGTTTTAGCAAGATCAATAATTCTAAAAGATGGTATCTTAGGAACTATAATCTCGCCTCCAATTGCATTGTCTAAAGTCCAAATTACCATATCAACAGCTTCTGATAGTGATATATTAAATCTAGTCATTTGTTTATCAGTGATTTTAAAATAACCTCTTTGGCTTTGCTTTAAAAACTCAGGTAGAACTGAGCCCCTACTTCCCATTACATTTCCATATCTTACGACTGAAAAAGAAATTTTCTTTTTTCCTTTAATATTATTTGAGGAAATGAATAGTTTATCAGCACATAACTTGGACGCTCCATACAAATTAATTGGGGACACAGCTTTATCTGTAGATAGAGAAATGACTTTTTCCACATTATTATTAATTGCACTCTCCACTACATTTTGAGATCCAACAATATTAGTTTTTATTACCTCAAAAGGATTATATTCACCGGTAGGTACCTGTTTTAATGCAGCAGAATGTATGATGTAATCAACTTCTTTAGTAGCCCAGTTTAATCTATCTTTATCTCTAATATCTCCAATAAAATATCTGAGTTGTTTAAAATTTTTTTCATTAAAATCCGAGCTTTGAGACATTTCATGTTGTTTGAGCTCGTCGCGGCTGAAAATAATAATTTTTTTAAAAGGATATTTTTTTTTTAGCAAGTATTTTATAAATGTCCTGCCAAAAGAACCGGTTCCACCTGTTATGAGTATACACTTATTTTTGTATATTGATTTCATTTTATATTTTTAATGACATTTTTATTTCTTTCAATCTACATATTTCTTTTGTAAATAGTCATTATTTCTAATAGATTTTGACGAATTTTTATATTTATTTGTTGTTTCTTAGTCCAGAAATACACACTTCAGTCTCCATAAAATTTTCTAATTTTTCCTTGCTGCTTTAGAATTTTGAAATTTGTTTAATTCATAACTGTGACCAAATTATGCGCCTCCAAGAACTAGAGTTTTTTTATTTCGCATCTTTTTTTATTATAAAAAATGAAACTGTATTTTTTGTAGATTTAGATTTTCTTTGTATATTTTTATGATCACCTATTTTCCTGTAAATTAACTTATAAAATGGATGTGATAAAAACAATTTAGAGAAATCCATTTTATGCGATTTAATTAATCGATTATGACGATAATTTTTAAGAATTGATTTTTTGCTATAAAAATCAAATATTGCAACATTTCCTTTTAATTTAATGACTCTATTTGCCTCATGAACAACTTTAAATAGCAATTCTTTATCGACTAAATATAGACAAAAACCATAAATCACTAAATCAAAACTTTTGTCTTTATATGGCAGAGCATCAGCCGTTCCTTTTTTTAAACTAATATTAAGATTTTTATTAGCTTTAATAGCCTTAATAGATGGATCAATGCCAAATAATTTAAAATTTTTCTTTTTTTCATGTATTTTTTTTAAAAGATTGCCTGCACCACATCCTATCTCTAATATTCTCAATTTACTTTTGCTTTTTGAAAGTTCGATGATTTTTTTACAAATAAAATTGTGATTTTGTGATATTATATTTTTGTTTCTTTCATAGTATCTATCGCCTTCACTTTTCAAAAAAATTTTTTTCTGATTCATAAATTTTTTTTGATTAGGTGCTCAAAGAATTCTTTTATTTTTTTTATCACAAAGTTTTGGTCTTTAGGTGGCAATTTATAGTAAATTGGCAAACATAATGTTGATTCATACACTACAACTTTTGTATCTTCTATGCCAGGAAAGGTATTAACAATATATGAATTTGCAATCCGAACACTTTGCCATTTATTGAACTCAATCAAAAAAATTTTTTTATTATGTCTTATAAATTTATTCTTATAATTTTTTAAAAACATAATTATATTCAATTGAAATATTTCTTTATTTTGTAAACAACATTCCTAAGCTGTTTAGAGGAAATCTGATGAAATATAGGAATACTTAAAGAGGTTTTATAATAAATTTCAGATGAGTAGAACTTTTCTTTTTTATTTTTAAAAATACTAAATTTATTAATTGGTATGTAATGAAATTGGCACATTATTGAATTATTTATAAGATACTTAAAAAATTTATCTTTTTGTTTCAAGTTTTTAAAATTTATATTTATTATCACCAAATGGTATGATGGAAAAATGTTTCTATTATAATTTGGAAAACTAATTACTTTTTTGTAACCATTAAGGCTTTCCTTATAAAAGTAATAAATTTTTTTTCTTTTATCTATAAACCTTTTTATTTTGCTTAGTTGAGAATAGCCGAGTGCACAATTAATATCACTGAGTCTATAATTATATCCAGATTTTATTACATCATACTTCCAGTGAAATTTTTTACTTTTAAGTATTCCATGAGATCTCAATAGATTAGCTGTTTCATATATTTTCTTATCATTCGTTGTTATAAATCCACCTTCTCCAGTTGTTATTGGTTTTAAAGGGTGAAGAGAAAACGTTGCAATATCGGAATGTTTACACGACCCTATGCTAAAGATATTATTTTTAACCTTGTACTTTGCTCCTAGTGCATGACAACAATCTTCGATTATTTTAAAATTGTATTTTTTTTTTAACTTATAAAAATCAATGATGTTTTCAGGATATCCTCCCATATACATTGTAACAACTGCTTTAATTTTCTTAATATTATTTTTTTTGATGCAATCTATTAAATTTTGAGGTGTCATTTGACCTGTTTTAGAGTCTACATCAGTAAAGAAAATTTTTGCCCCCAATGAACTGCACATATTGTAGGATGAGATAAAGTTTATAATCGGCATTACGATAATATCATTTTTCTTAACTCCTAAAGCTACGAATGATAAATGTAATGCTGCAGTACCGCTACTACAACTTATAGTATGTTTTACGTGCAGATAATTACTTAATTTTTTTTCAAATTTTTTTATGACTTCTCCACCAGAAATTAAATTATTTTTCAAAGATTTTGAAACTGATTTTATATCCTTGAAATCAATAAATTGACCACCGTACGGAATAATTTTGCTCATAGTCTAATTTATTCTACTCATAGGATTGTACACTTTCCCATTTAAAACTTTTTCTTTAAGTTGTTTTTTTGTCATTATTTTATTTTTTTAAGTATTTTATTTTTAATTTGAAAAACATTATCGCAAGATTTTGTTATGGATTTCTTATGACTTATTATCAATATAGTCATATATTTTTTTAGTTGATAAAAATTCTTAATTATTAAATTTTCTGACTGGATATCAAGACTACTATTAAATTCATCTAAAATTAAAATATCTGGATTATTATAAAGAGCCCTTGCAATTCCAATTTTTTGTGCCTGACCACCAGATATTTTTGTTCCTCTATCTCCAACTAAAGTATTATATTTACTAGGAAGTTTCTTTACAAAAGATTCTATCCCGCTGTATCTTACACACCAATCAAAATTTCTCTTGTTTATTTGGCTAGATCTATTACCAAAAATAATATTATTTTTTATTGTATCATCAACTAAATTAATATTTTGAGCCACATATCCAATGTTTAACTTTCTATTTTTTTGAAGATCATAATTGCTATTAATTATTAATTTACCACTTTTTGGCTTTAATAGACCTGATAAAATATTTACTAACGTAGTTTTTCCACTACCATTTCCTCCAATTATACAGGAAATAGTATTTTTTTTTATCTTTAGATTAATTTTTGAAAGAATTTTTTTTGAATTTTTATAATTAAAATTTACATTTTGTAATTCTAATTTATCAAACTGTTTTATACTTTTTTTACCTTCAAAAATATTTGAGTCTTTTTTGATTTTAAATTCTTTAGTTAAAAGATTAATTAGTGGTTGATAAAATCTTATTCTTTGGATTGCAGCAGATATTCTGGTTGTTGAGGGCATAAGTCTAACCACTGATGCTGAAAATAAAGCGATTAAAATTAAGAATTCTTGCAATGAAAAATATTTAAAACTTACGTATATAACTAAACAAATAATAATTACACTTGTTACCTCAATAATTAATCTCGGTAGTTGTAAAATTATATCAGTTTTAAATTCAATACTTGAAAGAATCTTGTCTAAATTGATTAATTTTTCAGAAAAGAAATATTCTTTATTTAAAATTTTTATTTCTCTTATATTTAAAAAATTTTCAAAAATGTTTTTGTTAATATTTTTTTGACTTTTTTGCCTTTGTTCACCCCATTTAAAAAGTGCTTTTTTTGTAGTTTTGTTTAATATGATAATTACAATCAACAAAGCTATCAAAACAGGCGTTGTTATTTTAAAATTAATTAAAAATAAAAAAGTAACCATTAAAATTAATACTAGTATTTCCAAGAACAGTGTAAGAAAACTAATTAAAACTACTGAAAAATATTGAGCTTCGTTAATGTTTCTAATTATTTCTGCAGAATTTCTTGATAAGAAAAATTCGTAGTTTTGAGATAAATATTTATCGTATAATTCTTTAACTATTCTCAACCTAGTTTTTACTGCAAATTTGCCAAGATAAAAATTATAAAATAAAATGAACAAATTTTTTGACAAAAAAACTAAAATTATAAGCATCAACGTATCTTTAATTGTCAAAGTTTTTAAAAATTTATTTAATGTTTCGCCGAAAAAAAAATTTGAAAAAAGTGAGTAATTATTATCTTCGAAAAGAATTGATATAAAAGGTATTAGTATTCCAATACTCAATATCTCCAGTATAGAGTTGATTATCATTAGAAAAAAAACAAAAAGAATTGAGATTTTTTCTTTTTTGTTCAGTAAACTGAAGGTTGCGTTAATTTTCATTATTCTTTTTCAACTCTTTTTTTAACTCCTCATATTCTTTCATTTTTTTTTTTCATAAATGTAATTGTAAGATTAGCTTTTTTAGAAATTCCCTTTGGTGTCAAAATATAAATATAATTAATCTTATTTTTATTTTTTTTAAAGTTTTCTATTTTAATAAGACCTTTTAATTTAAGTGCACTTATACAATAGTTTAGCTTGCCTAAGCTAAAGCCAAGTTCATTTGCTAATTTTCTTTGTGTAATGTTTTTTTTTTGACTTATTTTTCTTAAAATATTTAAATTATCTTGACTTTCTTTCATGGATGTTCAATAATTGAACATTGATAATGCTGTAATGTATTGATGTAAAGAAAAAAATTTATTTAACAAAATATGGCTATTTTTTTACTCAATACTATTAATAATAATCGTTTATTTGTTTAAATTATAATAAAACTATTATTAAAATAGATTTAAATTGTTTGAAGAAAACTAATGATCAAAAATATGGTTAATAATATAAACTCTGGATTTGAAGAAATTTTTACTAAACACAATTTGAGTGATGAAAAAATTCTATCAATCTTAAAATTTTTAACAAATTCTCAACTAAATATAAAAAAAAATCAATTTGAAATATTACAATTATTATTATTTCTCATAAGAAAAGCAATTTCTTTTTTTGTGATAAAATTTATAAAGTTGTAAATTTTAAACTTAAAGAAATTAATTAACTAAAGTTTTAACTAATTTAATATACTCTCTGGCAAATTTATATTTTTTAAATTTAACTCTTTTCAATTCTTTTTTTACTAATTTTATTTCATTTTTTAATTTAAAAATTTTATTTAAGTAAACTAATTTATTTGATAAGTTTTTGACATCATCAGTCTTAAAGAAAAAATTTCTCCTAGGATTTTGTTCTTTATGAACTTTTAAATTGCTTAATAATACCATTTTTCCATAGGATTTTGCTTGCTCAACAGTACTGCTCCATCCCTCAGATTTTGATGGGTTAATAACTGCAATAGAGTATGCAATTAGACTTAAAAGATCGTTGTAAGGCACAACACCTAATATTTTATAATGTTTTGAGAGATTATTTTTCTTTATAAATTTATTTATTTTGTTTTTGTGATCTAAGTTTCTATAGTCATCAAATATCCCAGTTGAAATTATAAGAGGTTTATTTGACTTTATTTTGGCTAAAGATTTTAGAACTAAGATATGATTTTTATGTGTCCAATATTGATTTGGTAAAAAAAAATAATTTTTTTCAATATTATATTTTTTTTTTTATATAGCTTAATTTAGGTATTTTGTTTAAATTTTTAACTTCAAATACAGGTTTAAGAACTTTTGACTTTGAAAATCCCAATTTGTTGAGTTTTTTTAAGTCATTTTTTACGGAATCGCTACTTAATAAAATATTTTTAGAATGTTTTGATGCTAAATACAAATTGATTTTTCTCATCATTTTTTGCTTAAAACTTAGGTATTTAAGCATTTTGACTTCTTGAAAATCTGGTATCCAATACAAGTTATTAATTCCACTATTTTTGCCCAAAAAGTAAAAATGACTTAAGAAATTTATTTTATTAGTTTTTAAGAAATTTTCTAAAAATAAATTTTTACCAAAAATTATAATTAAAATTTTGTGAAGTATTCTATAAAAATTATTATTTTCCAAAAATATAGACTTTTTTATATCAACTTTTCCTAAGTCCTTAAAATAAGCATTATTAAAATTATTAGAAGTTAAAATTGTTATCTTTATATTTTGATTTTTAACTTCTCTAATCAAACTAATAAGATTTTTTATATATTCATATCCTCCTCTCCACTTATCTTTGTTGAAGTTGAGGATAAATCCAACTCTTAACATTTTTTAAATTTACTTCTTTTTAATAAAGGTATTAATTTTATATTTTATAAATTTTATATCAGTTTTTTTAAGTTTTAGATTTGAGGGCAATATCAAAATTTTTTTAAAAAGATTATTACTTAAATTACTTTCACCACTAACAAGAACCTTTCTTACCCCTTTAGTATTAATTAAAGGCCAAAAACCAGATCTTACCTCTATATCATTTTTCATAAGATATTTTCCAAGAGCCTTAACTTTAGTTTCACTAAATTCTGGTAAATAAATATGATTTAGCCAATAAACAGGCTTAAATCCTTTTATTAATTTTTGTGCAAAAGAAAAATCTTTCATTTCTTTTCTGTAAATTTTACCAATTTCTCTTTTTCTATTAACTATATAACTTAATTTCTTTAATTGACCTAAACCTATAGCCGCTAATATATGTGGCATAGTATAATTGTAACCTTCACCATTAGATATATATTTTTTCCAATATTCATTTTTCCTTTTTCTAAATGGCATATTTCTTGAGGCTATTAGATCTATTGCATTAAAATTAGATTTACTTTTAGTTGAAATTATACCACCTTCTCCTACACCTATCATCTTTTCTGATCTTAATGAAAATATAGAAATATCCCCAAAGCTACCAACCATTTTTCCATTTATTTTAGCACCTAATGCTTCACTGGCATCTTCGATTACAATCACATTTTTCTTTTTACACAATTTAACTATCTTAATAGTATCTCGAGCTGGAAAACCATATACGTGAACTAACTGTAAGGCTTTAGGTTTAAATTTTAATATTGCTTTTTTCACTAGCTCAAAATCTAATCCAAGAGTGTCTTTTTCACTTTCAACAACAATTGCTTTTGCACCGCATTGTGAAATACAATTAATATTTGCACTGCAGGAGAAATTTGGAGTGATTACAGCGTCATTTTTATTAATATTTATTGCTTTCAAGGCTAAATGTAGAGCGGCTGTTCCACTTTGAACAAGGAGGTTGTATTTTTTGTTGATTATCTTTCCAAATTTTCTTTCAAAAAGTTTGTTATATTTTCCACCTACAGATATCCATCCAGACTTTAAAACATCAACAGCAAATTTTGTTTCAATATTTGTCAATAGTGGTGTATTTAAACGGTATTTCATTATTCTATTGTTTTCTAATAGAATTATTATAATTAATCAAATTAATTTTCTTTTATTTACATCATTAAAAAAAAGTGAAATTAATTATATGATAAAAGAGATTAATGAAATTATAAAAAAATAAATGCTACCTAAAATTTTGCAACCTGTATCATGTGAAGATCTAACAAGAATTGGAGCAAATCATGATGGGGGATATGTTTTATCAAAAAGAATTATCGATAATACTGAAACAATTTTATCTTTTGGATTGGCTGATGAATTTTCATTTGAAATCAATTGTAATTTATTAAATAAAAATATTAAAATATATGCTTTTGATCATACAGTAGATGCATTATATTGGGTAAAGCACTTCTTTAAATGGTTATGGTGGGCCATAAGGTATCGTAAAAGTTTTAGTAGAGCATTTACTTTTTTAAAATATAAAAATTTTTTTAATAATAATAAGGCTTTTCATTTTGTCAAAAAAATAGTTCCTACAAACGAGGAAGGAGATGGAAATATATCAATAAATCAAATTTTACAAAAATTTCAAATTAATGATAAAAAAACTCTTTTAAAAGTAGATATTGAAATGGATGAATACAAAATTTTAGATGAAATTTTAAATTATGATTTTATAGGACTGGTAATTGAATTTAGTTATATTGATAAAATGCTTAAAAAGGTGATTGAATTTGTTGATAAAAATAAAAAAATGTCAATTGTTCATATACATGGAAATAATTTTGATAAACCTGATAAAAATGGTGATCCTATTCATCTTGAAGTTACTTTTTTAAAAAATGAACTTCTAAACCAAAGTGAGAAAAAAAAATCTTTTAAAGAATATCCAGTAAAAAATCTTGATTACCCAAATAATACTATGAAATCTGACATACCAATTAAATTTTTAGATAATTAATTTCCAAATGTCTGCTCACAAAAAAATTAATGAAGAAAGTTCTCTTTTTAGGGCATTTGAAAGTTCTGAGTTTAGGTCTACTAAACATACAAATTATTTCTATATTTACGATGATTTACTAAAAAAATACTTTAACAAAAAAATTACATTTGTAGAGGTTGGAATTGCGAGTGGTGGCTCATTATTTATGTGGAAAAAATTTTTTAAAGAAAATGCAAGAATTATTGGAATTGATTTTAATCCTAGTGCCAAAAAATGGGAAAAATATGGTTTTGAAATATATATTGGAAATCAATCAAGCAGCAATTTTTGGAAAAAATTTTATGAAAAGGTTGGAAAAATAGATGTATTGATTGATGACGGAGGCCATACTAACGAGCAACAATTATGCACATTTTTAAATAGCTATAAAAATATTAACAATGATGGATTAATGTTATTTGAAGATACTCATGCAAGTTACATGAGTGAATTTGGAAATCCATCAAAATATTCATTTATTAATTTTTGTAAGAATATTTTAGATATGCAAAATCAGAAATCTATTTCAAAGAAAATAAATTACGATTATCTTAACAAAATACATAAAATAGACTTTTTTCAGTCAATTGTTGCTTTTCATTTTGACGAAAAAAAAGCAGAAAAAAGTGACTCGATAATTAATAAAGGTAAATTGGTAAATTCTGAAGATTATAGGAGTAAAGATATATATTTACTATCTACAATTGATAAACTTAAAAATAAATTAAGAGATATTGTGGGTACAAAATTTTATAATACAGTTAAAAAAATATACCCTTATGTTAAATTTTTTGTTTATAAAATTAAGAACATTAAAAATAAAAGATTTTTTAATAAAGATTAATTATTGGTAACATAAATATGGAAATTTATTCAACAGAAAAGAGAAAATATCCCCATTCAAGATCTTCTTAAGCATTAGAAGCTTATGATTAACGGATTAGAGCCAGGATATAAATATGCAGTGTCATTTATTATACAAAAGTTTTTTAATAATTAAGATATTTTAATAATTTGTGAAAAATAAGATTTATAAAATAAGTTTAATTTTTAGTGCTATTATAAAATTTGAATGTTTAATTTTTTAAAAAATTTGTATCGAGCGAAGCTAATAGACACAATTGTAGAAGAAAAAATTCAAAATTTTATTCCTAAAAAAAAATATACATTTGGTCAGTTAAATAAAGGAAAAACTTTTTATATTATTAGACGTAAGTTTAACTCTTCAGGTATTTTTAGCAATATTATTTTTGTTTTAGATCATTTAAAATACGCTTATAAAAAAAATTATATTCCAGTTATTGATATGGAAAATTTTCCAACAGTTTATAATGAGAAAAATCTAATAAACAAATCTAAAAACTCTTGGGATTATTATTTTAAACCGATTAGTAAATATAGTTTGAGTAATACTTACAGAAGTGCGAATGTATATTTTTCAAAGAATTCAAGGATTACAATCAGAGAATTTAATGAGGATAAAAAACTTCAAAAAATTTTTTTTAAAAAAATTTCATTTAGAAAAGAAATAATAAAGAAATACCGGTTTTTAAAAAAAAAAATTTTTAAAAAAAATGATAAAATAATGGGTGTCCATGTTAGAGGTACCTTACAAAGAATTGTAACAAATCACTCACTTCCTCCGAATCCAGAAGACTTAGTAACAAAAGCTTTTGAAATATTTGAAAATAACAAATGTAAAAAATTATTGCTAGTAACTGAAGATAAATTATATCTTAAATGTTTCAAAAAAGTATTTAAAAAAAAACTCATATGTTTAAATACACCTAGATCTGATGCAAGAATATTCGGTTCACATAATAAACATTTTGAAAATTATAATAGAATTCACCATAGGTACAAATTAGGAAAAGAAACAATTATAGATTGTTTATTATTATCAAACTCAGATATACTTTTGTATACAGACTCTAACGTTTGGAGATTTGCTGTTGTAATTTCAAAAAAAAAACAAAAGAAATATGAATTTAAGACTGATATTAATTCAAATTTTAGATTTATTGCTAGATGGAAGTGGTATTTAAAGTATTATTTACCTTTTATTTTTGGAAAATTAAAATTTAATATAAACATTTCATGAAATTTACTATTTAAATTGGTATTTATGGAAAAAATAATTCTAAATTAATGAAAATTCTTTATGATTATCAAATATTTTCACACCAAAATTATGGTGGCCCATCAAGATATTATGTGCAGTTAGCTGAAAACCTTCACGAATTAAAGCATAAGCCTAGTATCGTTGCAGGATTTCATTTAAATGAACATTTAAAAGAAATCAAATACAAAAATATAGTTACAGGAAAAAAAATACTGTTTTCAAAAATTATTAATAAATCAAATAAGTTAAAAAAATTTATAGGCAACTTAAATAAAAATATTTTTTTAAAAATATCTAAAGACAAAAACCCAGACGTTATGCATTATACTTATTTTGACAACATAAATGATAATATAAACTGTAAAAAAATTATCACTGTCTACGATTTAATTCATGAAATTTTTTATGATGATTATAAAAAAAATAAATTTTATAGACCAAAAAAAGAAATTATCCAAAAAGCAGATAATATTATTTGTATATCAAACTCAACAAAAAATGACTTGATAAAATATTACAATGTTGACGAAAAAAAAATTAGAGTAATATATTTAGGAAACAATATTAAAAAGATAAAAAATAATTACCCAAAGTATTATGAAAAGTTTTTAAAATTACCTTATATTTTATTTGTTGGCAAAAGAGAGGGATACAAAAACTTTGATAATCTATTAAAAACTTTTTCTGAAAATTTGAGCAAGTTGAAAGATGTATATATTGTATGTTTTGGGGGGAGTAATTTTTCTAAAAAAGAAATTAAAAAAATAAGAGATTTAAAACTAGATTTTAGTAAAATAATATATGTTGAGGGTAATGACGAGTTAATAAGTTTGTTTTATCAAAATGCTAGATTATTTGTTTACCCAAGTAAATATGAGGGATTTGGTTTACCAATATTAGAATCATTTACTAATGAATGTCCAGTGATATGCAGTAATACAAGCTCTTTTCCTGAAGTGGGAGGAGATGCAGTGTCTTACTTTGATCCATATAAAACTGACTCAATTTTTGAGTCGATATACAAAACTTTTTATAGCGACTCTTTTAGAAACGAACTTATATTGAAAGGGCAATCACGAAATAAGTTATTTACATGGAAAAAAACTGCTTTAGACCATTTAAATTTGTATAAAAGTTGAATTATAAAAGTTATTTTAAAAGGTAAAATAATTCTATTAAATTTATGAAAAAAGCACTAATACTTGGAATTAAGGGTCAAGACGGCTCTCTTTTAGCTAAGCATTTATTAAAAAAAAATTATGTAGTAACTGGAATTTCTAGAACAAAATTAAAAAATCAAAACTTAGAAAAATTAAATATAAAAAAAAATTTAAAAATACATAATTTTAATTACTCTGACAAAACTAAGATTCAAAAATTATTAAAAAAAGGTAAGTTCGATGAAATATATTTTTTTTCGGGCCAACCAATTCCAAATATTTCAAATGAGAAATCATTGGATACTTTAAATTCTAATATAATACCGGTATTTAATATACTATTTTCTATTTATCATTTTAAACTTAAAGCTAAATTTTTTAATGCTTGTTCTTGTGAAATTTTTGGGATCAATGATCATAGAGTCAATGAAAAATCTATAAAGAAACCCGTGTCAGTTTATGGGTTAAGTAAATTAGTATCTCTGGAATTAGTAAAATTTTTTAGAGAAAAATTTAATCTAAGATGTTGCTCAGGTATATTATTTCAACATGAGTCCATGTTTAGAAAAGATAATTATGTGATTAAAAAATTAATAAAAGGAGCTTTAGAAATAAAAAAAAACAAAAAAAGTAAAAAAAAAAATTAAATTTGGCAATATTGATGTAGTAAAAGACTGGGGATGGGCGCCAGAATATGTTTCTATAATGAATAAAATTTTAAATTCAAAAAAAATTGATGATTACATTATTTGTAGCGGCGTATCTAAAAGTCTCAATTCTGTAATTTCTTATACATTCAGCTTACTAAATTTAAATTGGAAAAAGTATGTTACTATAGATAAAAATTTAAAAAGAAAAATTGATATTAAATTTTCAGGAGGAGACAATAGCAAGTTGTATAAAAATTTGAAAATTAAACCTAAATATAGCATTTATAACGTTGTTGATAAGCTTATTAAAATTGGACTTTAATGGAAAAAAAAATTGGAAAATTTTTTAGATACCCTAAAAAAACTAAGCGTTTTGGAGAGGGAGGTTTAAGAATGAAAAATATAAACAAACA
>MDTD01096527.1_pt1 | contig 20792 bp, 11 predicted proteins | sample 811221 | NCBI WGS metagenome assembly MDTD01 (sample SAMN05326646, study PRJNA326480) | marine metagenome | isolation source: seawater | place: Pacific Ocean: South West | collected 2011
GACCAAATGGTTTTGGGCACCAAGGGCGGCATTGTATTGGGTGTGCCCTACGATTCCAGTGGCGCCTATATTGAGCAAGCGGTGGATAACTCTTTGAAACGCTTGGGCGTGGATGTCATCGACCTTTGGCAAATCCACCGGCCCGACTTTTTAGGACACCCCGAAGAAATCGCCGCCACGCTCACCAAGCTGCGCAACCGCGGCAAAATCAAAGAAGTGGGTGTGTCCAACTACACCCCCTCACAGTTTCGCGCCCTACAAGCCCATTTGTCCTTTCCCATTGCCAGTCACCAACCGGAATTCTCCTGTTGGGCGCACGAGCCCCTACGCGACGGAATATTGGATCAATGCCTCGAGCTCAGCGTCACGCCACTGGCCTGGAGTCCCCTAGGTGGGGGTCGTTTAGCGCAAACGACGGGGGATTTGGCGGATGGTCCCGATAAAAACCGCCTTATAAATCTCTTAAAGGTTTTGGACCAAATCGCTGAAGAACAAGGTAAAACCCGCACCCAATTGGCTTTGGCCTGGGTGTTGCAACATCCTGCCAAACCCATTCCTATTTTAGGCACTCAAAGGCCCGAGCGTATTCAAGAAGGTGCTGGCGCCTTAGACGTGACACTGTCGCGCACCCAGTGGAATGCGATTTTGGTGGCCGCTCAAGGCGAACCGCTTCCCTAAAGGAACACCATGAAGATTGTATCCGTTTCAGACCCCATTCAAAAAGACATGGACGGCACGCCCTTTCCGCTGGTGCTGCAACCACAGGCCAACGAAGACTTCACCTTGGCGGATTTTCAAAATTGGATTTCAGAAAACAGCATTGAATTCAAAGAGCAACTCAAAAACCACGGGGCCATTCTATTTAGAAACTTCCCCATCCAACAACCAGAAGATTTTGAAGCGCTCATTGAATCCGGTCAGTTCGAAGCCATGCCCTACGTGGGCGGTGCCGCGCCTCGAGACAAAGTCACCTCTAAGCGGGTGCTCACCTCCAACAACTCTCCCTCCAGCGAACCCATCCCCTTTCATCACGAGATGGCACAAGTGCCCAATCCGCCGGCTTATATTTTCTTTTATTGCCATACGCCTGCGCAGCAAGGTGGCGAAACAGCTATTTTATTTTCACCGCGTATTTACCAACGGTTTCGAGACATCGACGCGGATTTTGCTAACCATGTGGAAGCCCACGGTGTTCGTTACATTCGAATTATGCCACCTGAAGACGACCCTTCTTCTGCCATTGGCCGATCTTGGAAATCGACTTTTTTGACCGACGACCCCAAAGAAGCCGAGGCCAAGATGCAAAATGCCGGTACCACTTGGGAATGGCTCGACAATGGTAATCTGCGCACCGAAACGGCGACCCTGCCCGCCATTCGCACCGAACCGAGAACGGGCCAAAAAACCTTTTTTAACTCCATGGTGGCCGCCTACACCGGCTGGGTGGATGCCCGTAACGACCCCTCAAAAGCAGTGGTGTGCGGCGATGGGTCTCCCATGAATCGAGAAGCCATTTTGGCCACCGCCCAGGCCATGGATGAAGAATGTGTGAATATCAATTGGCGGCAAGGTGATATGGTGTGGATTGACAACAGTTTGGTGCTGCACGCCAGACGCCCTTTCGAAGGCGAGCGACGGGTATTGGCCTCCATTGCGAAGTCGTGAGGGTCACATGCTGCGCTCCCTGATACTTTTATGCGTGTCTCTTGGGTTGAGCAAACCTATCCTCGCACAAGACCCTCTCTTGCCCCGCTCCACTGGCAATGAAGCCTACAGCGAAAGCTTCACGCTTTTGGCAGACCTCGACGATGGCAGTTATGTCTTGCTTCAATATCTTTTTACCAATGCCGGCTTAGGCGATGAAAAAGCGGGATGCCGAGGTTTGATCGTGCCCCCCACCGGCAAAGGCTTTAATGAGGGTGCCCAGTTCGACCGCGATGAATGGTCGTACGACAGCCAAGCTAAAGCGCTCAAAGTTGGTGACTGCGTACTTCAAGAACGACCCAAGTCCCTCACCTTCAAAGTGCAAACAAAAAAATACAAAGCTGACTTGACCTTGCACCGTACCGCTCAACCCAGCCCCCTGCCGCGTTACCCGAAAAAGAAAGGCAACGATTTTTTTCATGTGGACATTTTGGTGCCCTGGGCCAAAGTCACAGGGTCCGTCGCCTCGCCCGTCTATACAAAAGCGGTGAAAGGCTATGGTTACATCGATCACAGTCGTTCCAACTGCCTCGTACCCAATATTGCCAACCGCTGGATACGCTTTCGCGGTCTGGACCCAAAAAATCCCTATTTGTTTCAATTTCATTTTCCGCCGGGCAAGCAAACCATCACCGGTTGGCACTGGGAAGCCCATGCCAATCGTCCCACGGCGCTGCAAAGCCCAAAACTCCAAGGCGGCACACGTGCGCAACCCACCGAACTACAGTTTCACAATGGCAAAACCACGGTACGGCTGAAAACCTCTAAACTTCTTCACCGTTACCGACCCGTGGCCGATTACGGGCTCTTAGGTAAACTCGCCAAGCCCTGGATTGGCGATCCGACCACCACCACTTACCACGCCACCGTTACCCTTGAGGATGGCACGGTCATCCGCGGGCTTTACGAAACTGCCCAGATTGCAGATTGATGGACCATCGAAGACTTCACATGTGCCCCCTGCTTTTTAGCTTGGCGCTTTTTGCCTCCGTGGGACACGCACAAACCGATGAGACGGTCCCTGTGAGTCAAGAAGTGCCCGGACCCACCGGTTGGGATTTTGCGGCACTTCCTTTACTCAATTTCACCACGGACCGAGGGGTTGGCTACGGCGCTTACGCCGCGACTTTCTTTCATGGGGATGGTCACTCCGAACGCCAACCTTACTGGATGTCCGTCGGGGCGCAATTTTACCAAACCACTGGCGACTATGCCTTTCACAAATTGCTCTTCGACTTCCCCAACATGTTTAACAGTGGGGTCCGCTTGGATATCGTTTCGGGCTACGAAACCTGGGACAGCGCTTGGTATTTTGGTCTGGGCGATGCCACCCCACGCCTGCCGCAAGAAGACACCCCTGAGCAGTTTTACGAATCGGAGATTCAAAGTCTTTGGGTCGTTCCCACATTAAGGTTTCCCATTGCCCCCCAATGGCAGTTGTATTGGGGGAACACCTTTCGCAACACCCAGGTGGGCGCGTACCCTGGCTCGAGACTCGAGATGGATCAACCTTCGGGCATCGAAGGCGGTCTGCTCTTTTTAAGCGCTGCAGGGCTCATGGTGGACACCCGAAACAAAGAGCCCAATACCCATCACGGTATTTTTAGTGAGTTATCCATGCGACTGAGCCACCCGTCTCTTGGCTCCCAATGGTCCTACTGGGGCGCCAATCTCACCCACCGCCAATGGGTCCCTATCCTTGAACAGGGGCGATTGGTTTTCGCCTACCGACTCGGGCTCGACTACCAAACCGGTCACATACCCTTCTTTCACCAGCACGTCTTGGGCGGCAGCCAATGGGTAGATGTTGGTGGCAATCTCGCTTTTCGCGGTTTTCCAAATGGGCGGTACCGAGGCAATCTCACTGCGTTTGGCAATTTCGAAATGCGGGGGTTGCCCGTTACCTTCCACCTATTCCAGCAACAAGTGGATGTGTACGCCGTGGCCTTTACCGATCTCGGTCGGGTTTGGCTCTTAGAAGAGTTTCAGAACGAGCCCTTGAACGTCCGTGCGTCTTTTGGTGCGGGACCGCGGCTCAGCTACAACGACCTGTTCGTCATTCGCCTCGACGTGGCCGTGGCATTCGAAGACTACACCACACCTCAAGACCCGGTGGGGACTCAGGCTCGAAACCGTGAACCCATCTTAGGGGTCTACGGCATCGTCAACCACCCTTTTTAGCGGTTGGAGAGGTATTCGTCGGTATTGGCCGAATCATCGATGGTGGTTTGCAAAGCCCGACTGGCCGCCTCTTCCTCCGGAATGGGTACTGAACCATAATCAAGCTCTGCCCAAGAGGCATGCATGCGCATGGCCCCGTTACCATCTGGCATAATGGCAGCAATATAATAGCTCGCCTCAAGCACAAAATCACAGCAGCTGCCAAAAGCTGGCCTGAGCAACCAAGAGCGGTTTAAAGCCATCCAGCCCGCATCGGTCTCCACCCATCGAACCCCCACCTCAAGGTCGGTGGTCATGGAAACGGCCCCTCCCAACCAACTGGAGACCGCATGAATGGTTCCTGTGACACGATCGCATGTTTTATCGGCAAAACAGTCGGTATCCATTTCAAAGTGACGCTCATACTCGTCATATTTGTCTTTATAGAGATTTTCGAATTCTTTAGAGCCCAACAAGGTGGCGATGTCTTCTACCTTGTGGGGGCTTAATGTAAGAACGCCATGTCCTTTGAGTTTGTCGGTTTTTCGTTCGCGTTCATCCAAGTCATCGACTGCGGTCTCGGGCAGCTCGGTAAAGGTAAAGGCTTCGGTGGCAGCGGCCCGATTGTCATCATCGGCCAACCATTCACCCAACTTGGTGAGACCATTGTACAAAGCGCCATCGTCTTCATCCTCGTAGTGCTCGTACAAAAAGCCCATCAGCTCTTCGATATCATCAGGTGCTTCGGGTGCCGGCTCGGCACAACTGAGCAATGCAGACAAAAAGACCAGACCCAAAAGATTCTTCTTATTCATTAGCCACCTACCGCTAAGCCACTCATGATGAGGGCGACATAAATACCCGTCTTCGGAATGCGAACGAACATCGCCAAGCCCGCCTGCCAAAAAGGAATTCGCATGGCCCCAGCCGTCCAAGTGCCCAGAGCAAAAGGCATGGGCAACAGGCCTACGATCACGATGCCCCACGCGCCGTGGCGCTGTAAAATATCATACTTGCCCGGGTATTTCTCATCGAACCAAGCGCGTACCTTTTGGGGCATACCCACCCAATGCCCAAGGGAAAAACCAATCATTCCTCCGGTCATGCTCGCGGCGGAAGCCACCGCCAAGATGACCCAGTGGTTCAAACCACCTTTGATCGAAAGGAACATAATCGGTGCATAGCTCATGGGCGTGGGGACGGTGTCGATCAAAACCCACATGCCAAACAATCCTGGTAATCCTAAATTCTCAACCACCCAAACGCCCACGGTCGTGAAGAATTCTTTGAGATAAATGCTGCCAAAGACCGCCAATAGAAAAACTGTGGCGAAGCCAATCAAAATTTTTAGGGCTGTCTGCGATGTAGACGCCACGTTTTCTGGCAGTTCCTGAACGTTGATGTTTTCTTCGGCAGAGGGGGTCATCGTGATGGGGTGCTCATGGGCTAAGAGGAATGCTTACCTCTATATATAATAGGCAAGCCACGATTTTGGCGCAAAACGAAGGGGGAAAATGCCCCAGGGCTCAGTATGGACCTGCACGGCTCGAGCCCCGCCTTACCCGCCCAAGCATTTGTTTTCACTTAGCTTTTCTAAAATCTGACACGTGGATCGACCATGGGAACGAAGAAATACAGGCGGTGTCCCAAGTGGTGCATCCACTGTTACCCACTCCCCGTCGCCCCCAGGCTTGAAGACATCTCCGCTCCACAGATGGGTCCAATGGTCCGGTGGCAAATAAACCCTTTGGCTCCTTTGGTTGGGCTCCAAAACGGGGGCCACCATCACATCAGGCCCCAACATCATTTGGTATTCTAAACCCCGCAGGGTGTCGTTGTCTGGGTAATGCAACCAAGGATGCCGCACCAAGGGCCAACCTTTTTGTGCCGCCTCTTCGCACAAGCTTTTTCGGTAGTGGGAAAAAGCCGCATACACTCGCGAAAACCGGGCAAAATGCGCCAAAGTCTGTTCGTCATCGAAGATCTGATAATTTTTGGCAGGCTGATTGCCCTCATGCGTACGAAACACCGCAGTGAAAGCATTGAGTTCAATCCACCGCCACAAAAGTTCCCGGCTGCGACAATGGCCCACAGCAGATAATGGGAAAGGCACGTGCGGCAGCGTCGTCGCTGTATAACCCCCAATATCACTGTGATTCAGTGCAAAGCCTGACATGCCACTAGACAGCAACCCTGTCACCGCATTTTTGATGCCATCTTCGGCACGCCAACCGGTGAGTTGGTCACCCAGCCAAAACAACGTGGCGCTTGCTGGAGATTGGGTAAACCCTGAACGCATAAAGAAAGCCACGTCGCCTTCGAGGCCCGCCTCTGCAATCACTTCTCGGTTTACTTGGGCCCAAACTTCAGGATAGGCATTGTGATACTCAGAAGCCTCGACATCACCGTGTAAAACGGCATCGAAAGGCAGTGCTTCACCAAAATCAGCCATCCACCCCGAAACTTCAGTCGACAGCATTTCTTCTTTGATGATGTCTTTGACAAATTGGCGTGCCTTAGGATTCGACAAATCCAACAGACCGGCCGAAAAAGACGTATTCATGATGGCGTAAGGCGCGCCCTTTTGGTTCTTGATGAGATACCCGTGTTCAAGCGCCTCTTGGTAATAGTTTCGTTTCACATTTTTTTGGGAAGCCACATTCACTAAAAACGGATTCACATAAGCCATGACCCGAATGCCCGCCGACTTCAGACGACGAACGAACGCCCCCCATTCAGGATAGGTGTCTTCGTCAGGCTCCCAATTCCACCACAGCTGGTGACCGGCCGCTGTTTTGCGCGCCCCCACCCAATCTTGCAACCAAAAAGCAGCCACTGATGCTTGATGGGCCTTCAGTTGTTCCAACCGTTGCTCCACCAAAGCCCGTCCTCCTTGCATGCCGATCACGGCACCTTGCTGCAACCAAGATGGCAAAGGCGGCATGCGCCCAATTAAGCGCGAAGAAACCTCTAGGCAATCCAAAGGCGTCTCACCAAAAAAGAGACGGCCCTTCACTTCTGTGGCATAGATTTGCAAAGACATCATTTCAGCGGAACGAAAGTCATACACGGCGTACTCTTTGTTTTCTAAGGCCAGTGACTTTAATCCAGAGGTGAGCAGGTGCGTGGAGGGTGCATTGGAATTCACCGTGGTTCCACCGGCGCCAAAAAACGTTTCCATCATCCAAGTGATTGGCTGAACGCCCCGACCAATGCCAGGCTCTTGGCTCAAAATGGGAACCTTTTTGCCCTTCAAATCCAAGTGGGTGAACTGCGTGCCCAGTCCGAACACACGCTCATTCTTGTCCATTTGCCAGTTCATGATGACACACGTGGGCTGGCGCTGACCATCCTCTAAAAATGAGACATGAAACGCCAATTGCTCACCATCCACCAAGGTAAAACGAAGCGACCAAGACAAAACCGTATCGCCCAGGAGCTCTCCCTGTAAAACCACCCCATCGCCGGCTGCTTCCAAACTCAAAATATTGCAGTCAACCCAACGCGCGCTCAACCGCTCTTTCATTCTAAAAAAGCCACGGCTCTCTTTGGCCTCCAGCTCATTTTCAAAGGCCTTAAGAAAAGCGCCTTGGTTGGGGGTTTTCCAAACCACTTTGTTTTTCCAAAGTACCTCAAAGCGAGGTGCAGTCCAGCGCAGCTCAAAAGCGCCAAGGGTACAGCTCTTTGCGGAAGGCGTGGAAAGAGACAAAAAACCTCCTACTTTCATACAATTATTAAGCTACCACCAAATAATACCAATTCTCAAAGGTGGATTTACAGGCACATCTCTTTTTGTCGATTCCCCCTCCAGTCAGCCCGTTATTTGTGATATGCCCAAAGCGCACCCGAAATAAGGAAACCTTATGCAATTACAAAAGCTTTATACGCTGTCTGTTGTCCTCTGTTGGTTTTTACTCCAAGGATGCGCACACGGAGAGACCGCTAACGTGGTTTTGTCCATGCAGAAATTAAGCTGTGCAAGTTGTGGCGGCAAAGCGGTTAAGGCGCTCCAAAAAAACCCACACGTGAAAGAGGCCAAGTTTGACTATGCGAACGCGGAACTCTCGGTGGACTACAATCCGGAAAAAACCACACCAGAAACGCTTCAAAAGCAAGCCAGCACCGCGGGGTACAAGATTGTACTGGGCGCTGGCCAAGGTAACTATTTGCCTCCTGAACGTTACGATGAAGGGCTCGATGTCTCCTGGCTTGCATTAGAGGGTCAAGCCATTGAGGTGAAGGAGCATTTGGCAGTAGGCAAAATAACGGTCGTCGATTTTTATGCGCCCTGGTGCGGACCATGCCGGATACTCGATAAGCATCTCAACAAAATATTACAAACCCAAAGTGATGTAGCAGTACGCAAGCTCAACATCGTGACCTGGGAAACTCCATTGGCCAAAAAATACGGTCAATACATGTCAAAATTGCCCCATGTTTTCGTGTTTGATGCGAAGGGCAACCAAGTGGCGAGCATTAGTGGGTTAGAACCCGAAAAGGTCCAGGCTGCCATCGACAAAGCACGACAGGAAGCCACCACGCCCTAACCCAATGGTGCGTTCAAATTATGCAGAGGGTAAAACCCTGATTTTAGCTTCTTCGCCGGCAAGGCCAATATTTGAGTTGGCCCGTTGAATGCGCTCAAGTCCCTCAATCATCAGTTGATGTACGCGATCTAAGAGTTGCTCTTCTTCCACGTCGATGGCCTTCTCACTGAGGAACACATAGGTCACTTCACCAATGGGGCCATACCGGCCCTCTAATGGGTAAGTCACACTGCGCCCTTGAGACCATATGGACGGGTCATCCAAGCCTGGCCAAACATACCGCCCCTGCGTGCTCCCCAGGGTCACCAAAAAAGAGTCGCTCAATTGGACCTGCATGGCTGCGTAGTTCAGTAACTGGTGAAGCGGCAGGAGTAACCCCGGCAACTGGTCAGGGTGTTCCATGAACTTGAAAGTGTTTTGCATTTGCTCAATGGATTTGCTTTGTTTCTTTCGCTTTTGTTTTAGGTTGCGACCGGCCTTGAATTCACCCTGCCAGTTATCGACCCGAATGAAACCCATTTTTTTGACCACCACAAAGACGACCACCGAATAAATCACCAGTACCGACCACACCTGGGTTCCGCGCACAAAAGCAACACCCAAGGCGGTCAAACAAGTGGCCAATGCAAATGCCCACATAATGAGCACCACCCGTTGATGCGAAAACCCCAAATGCAACAGCTTGTGATGCATGTGCTCCTGGTCGGCAGAAAAGGGAGACCGGTTGCGAAGCAATCGACGAAAAGTGGCCAGCGTGGTGTCCATGATAGGCACAGACAATGCAATCACCGGGACAAGGAATGCCACAGTGGTGGTGCCCTTGCTGGAGGTGAGGAGCGCAATGGATGCAATCATGTAACCAATAAAAAGGCTGCCCGTGTCACCCATGAAAATGGTGGCCGGATGAAAGTTATGCACCAAGAATCCGACCAATGCGCCCGCCAAGCAAGCATTTAACATGGCCCCGACGTAATGCTGGTTCACGAGGGAGAGCACAAAGAGCGTAAGAACCACCAACAATGAAATACCCGCTGCCAGACCGTCAAGCCCGTCGATAAGATTCATGGCGTTTGTGATGCCCACAATCCACAAAATGGTGACCGCTGGTGCCAACACACCCAACCCAAAATCAAAGCCAAGAAATGAAACATTGGCATCGAAGGTGAAACCCGAAAGGACCAAAAGCACCGCCACCGGCAGCTGGATGGCCAACTTGGTACTCGCTCTCGCGCCCCGCCGGTCGTCGTAAACCCCGAGCGCCAAAATCATTAACCCACCAAAGGCCAGGATAACGATTTGTTTGCGGTCGGCAATAAAGGCCTTGGCCACCTCCGTTTCAATGCCCCACAAAATTACCAAGGGGAAAAAGAAAGCTGCTGCGATGGCCAAGCCACCCATTCTCGGGATAACGCGATCGTGTACCTTACGTGCTTTGTTTGGATCGTCGGTGGCGCCCAGGCGACGGGCCAAAACCCGTACGGGTGGGGTCACCGTTAAGGCGGTCAAAAACGCCATAATAAAAGCCAAAACCACGGATACCAATGTGAAGTCCCCTCATGTGTCGCGGATACAAACCAACTCTGGATTTCTACCACAAAAGGCTCTTCAATTCTTCCTATTTAAGCAAGGGGGCTCGACCACTCTTTGTGCTGGAAGAGCCCTAAAAACCTTTTTTTTCATGAACTTAAGCGAGTGCTCTTCTGTTTTTCAGGTCTCACAGGTGTGAGCGGCCTCACAAGTTGGATCAGATATGACGTGGGAATCTTTTGCATTTGAAACCCGGTGTTTTCGCGTCAGCGTTTCTCCGACTCTTTCTTCACCCAAGCCGTGGCGTTCACCAGGCCTTTTTCGGCAAAATAATCTTCTACGAAACCGGGCACCCAAGAAGAAAGTCGAATCTCTGCGGAGTACACCAAGCGCGTCCAGCCCGGTTTTGTAGGATGTACTTTGGCGTGCCAAAAACCCACCGAGTCTACCAAATCGCTGTTGCGGCTGTAATCCAGTGTCCAGGTGACGTAGCCCTTATCTTTTTTGACGACGTGGTCAATGAAGTATTCCATTTCAAACGCAAAGTTACCGATGATGAAATGGGTTTTCACGTGACCGCCTTTGGTCTCGTAGTTTTTGGTGAGTTTCACCTTGTCCACCATTTTGGGATAATTGTTGAAATCCAAAATACGACCCATCACCACATCTTTAGGGGCTTGGATGTCTTGAACAACCACACCGCGCCCCCCGGTGTCACCGATGGTGATGCGTTTACGAACCGGCTCCCCCTTGGCCAATTTGGCCTGATCGGCTGCGGTCAGCTTGAGTTCTGGCGGGGCGCCTTTAATGGGCTTTACCAAACCTTGGTGCTCGTGAGGCTTGTTGGCATCTGCTGCCATTAAGCCGGCAGAAAAGGTCACGGTCAAAGCCATTATCAATAATTTTAGTTTCATTCGCATTCTATGCCCCGTCGTTGGCTGTACACCCTTATATATGGGGAACCCCACCCATGTGGCGTGGATTTAACAATTTTTTTTATTCCCCAAGTCTTCGTTCCCTTAAATCAGAAATCTATTCTTTTCAATGGCTTAAACAGGCTTCGTCTCCTAAATGGCAGCCGTCGGCCCAAAACACCCTGGCTTGGCGGTTTACCTTTCGGGACAGCTGCGTGTCTGCCCATCATCACCTCTCAAAAAAAAGGACTCCCTCATGAAAAAGACGTTGCTCATCCCCTTTTTATTCACCGGGCTCATGGCCTGCGATGGTTCGGACAGCCTGGTCAACCCAACTCATTAATTTGGTTTTGTCAAACAACAGTCTCGCGGGAGAAATCCCTTTGGGCATCGCCACCCTGGCCCAACTCAACCAATTGCAACTGGGTTTCAATACCTTATCGGGGGCGCTTCCCCCTGAACTCAGTGCACTTTCCAACCTCACTTTGCTCTCGGTGAGCGACAACAATCTTTCCGGTGAACTCCCCGCCAACCTCTCACTCCTCAGCGACCTCGAAACGCTTAAAGTTGACCAAAACGGTTTTACCGGTCCCATCCCTGAGAGCTATGTCGAACTCAGCAACTTACGGTACCTGTGGGTGCACGGCAACGAACTGTCGGGTGTCATTCCCAATGGCTTATGTGACCTCGAAGACATTTCCGCCCTCATTTTTGGTGCCAACGAATTTTGTCCACCCTACCCAACCTGCGCCGCGGTCGATTTAGGGCCACAGAACACGAACGATTGCGATGACGACCTTTAATCGCCAATTTTTCACGCCACATTCGCTGGTTCAACAGGCACCTGCACAACCCCAAAAGAAAGCAAAACCATTGAAATCAACCAAGCACCTTATTTTTAAAATCATCATTGCGACCAGCATTTCAGCACTGGTCATTGGATGTCCAGAAGACAACAATGCACCAACAGACGGCACCACAAAAAATAAAACCATTTTTCAGCCCCCACCCAACAATGACACGACCCTTGATGCAGGTGCAATCACGACCACACCGCCTCCCATCCATGAAGACGGCGGCCAAGCGAACCCAACCGACGACAACCAGACGACCGACGCTGGCACTTTAGATGACACCCTCGATTCCACGTGGGTTTATACGACCTTCAGCTGGTGGCCATGGAGAACACCACTGGCAACATGGCCGTGGGTGAAACCCGACAATTGGTCCCCGACTTTTATTTTCGACATTACGAAAATGGACGGTTGGTCAAACCCGAAGTCATCACATGGAGCAGCTCGGATGCAGCCATCGCTTCCATCAACCAAGACACCACTGTTCTGCCACCCGACACGCTTCTCAGAGCAGGCTTGGTCACTGCCCATCAAAACGGTCGGGTCATTCTCACGGCCACCTACGCGAGCCCTTACGTCCTGAATACCGCCCGCACGCTCACGGCCCAGTGCAGCCTCACCATCGGCCCTGACGCCCCCATGGAGGACGATGGTGTCCCGCCCTGTAAATACGATGACCGCGCTGATACTTTTGAGGCAGAACCCGGCGACGAAACCGACGCGGGCCCTTCAAATCCCAGTGAGGAGCCCTGCGACACGGAATATGTGGTCGAACACACCGAAACAGTGGATGATGTCATCTGTGAGGGCACCTATTACATCGAGAGCCCAGACATGCCCGACAGCGGCACACCTGCAGCGCTCAACCGTGATGGGGGCAGCAACCACATGGCTGTGGATGGCGGGCAATCCTCAGCCATGGCCAATGATGCGGGCCACCAGCCCCCGCCAGCGGTGACCGACGCGGGCGCAGCAACACCACCTGTCATCACCGATAGCGGCCCCACCACCTCTGCTTTTGGCGTGACCGATGCGGGCATGAGTCTCACGTCTAACGATGGCGGCATGCCTGTCACCCGCAATGTTCGCATCGAAGACATCCAGCACTGCACCGCCATCACCGGCGACTTATACCTCATGTACAACAACAGTTTAGACCACTTCGAATTACCGAACCTTGAAAAAGTGGACGGCACCTTTCGCATTGAAGATGCAGATATTCTCACATCCTTTTCCGTGCCCAAACTTCGTGAAGTCGGCGGCGCTTTCTTTGTCTACCGCAGCGATGTGATCACCTCTTTTTCGGCCCCGGTCCTCGAACAAGTCAACAGCCTCCTCATCAACAGCTGCCCTTTACTCACGGGATACGATTTAAGAAATCTGTCGCGGGTAGATGCCGACTCTCATACTGCCTTTGCGATTTTTGAAAACTACGCCTTAGCCCAATGCATGTTCAGCCAGTTGCGTGACCAGGTCAAGTCACGAGGCGATATCTGCTCTTTCAGCACTGGCGTATTTAACAACGAAGATCCCAGCTGCACATGCACGACCAACACGGACGGGGTTATCATTCAAAATTGCCTCTAAGTCGCCCCGCAATCACTCTTGGCTTTCGTAGACACCCAATTCTAAGATGCCACATATTTCCCGATTGTACTCATTGGGTTGGGCCGTAATTTGATTCAAACGAACATACTTTGCATCGGTCGGCTCAAATTCTATCATCTTGACACCATAAGCATCCGTAGAATAACTGCCAAGTATTTCATAATTCTGGTTATCAGTAGAAACTTCCAGATCAAACGATTGCAAAAACCTTTCACCCGTCACAATTCTTATCCGATTAATGGAGCGCTCCTCCGCAAGCGTAACCGTCAATTGAGCCGAGGGGACATTGCTCGCTGCCATATCATCCGACCACCAAAACGTATCTGTATCTCCATCCAGCACACGTGAAGGTCCGTAGGCAGTGGCCCAACTGTGATTTGCATCTGCCGTCGCGGTTTCTGCTAAATTTGATGTTACGGTAAAAGCGCGCGTCAACGGCGTCTGCAATTCAAGGCCCTCACTGTCATGAACCTCCACCCGTAAAGTATACGCACCCTCATCCAAACGCGCGTGCCAGACACCGTGATCGCAAATTTGCGGTTCCTCATTTAAGAAGCAAGTCATCACGCAGTCCGCGTAACCACACACCATCTTTGCGATGGCAGGCTTGTCCGGGGGCGATACCAACGATGGCCCGTGCAACCAATGGGCGCCTTGAGGAAAGGTGTAATCTTGCGTTACCGGCCATACAATCCCTTCAGGAATCACTTGATAACCACTGTGATACTGGTTGTTCTCGAGCGCTTTGATGGTGTGGCTGGCGTAAACATAAAACCCGCCAGTGGTCATGATACGCACATGCGCCTCCAAAATCACATGCTCCCATGTGTTGATAAACCTCGAAGGAGGCGTCACCGTGAATACCGACCCAACTGAAACCGTTTCGCTATCATCACTTGCCTCCCAAACCCATTCAAACACGGCGTCCTCTGCGATATATTCAGCCCCATGAGCCACACGTGCCGTGAGGTCATAAGGTTTTTGCGTTTGTAACTCTGCCAGCATGAGCGGGCCCTGGATTTGGATCACGGGTGTCGGCTCGCTGAGATAATCATCCCAAACGAAACGCGGTTTTTCGGCATCATCGAAGACGTCGTTCAGAAAAGACACATCCGTGGAAGCGTCGGCAGCGTCCAACTCTAGGGTATGAGTTGCCCCGTAGAAATTAGCGTCCAGATGGGTGGTGGGCGTATTTGAGTACCAACCGTAAGCCGTTATGGAATCAATGGAAGACGCAATACCGCTATCAAAAAAACTGTTGTGATGAAAAGCGGCATATTTATTGTTGTTGATGCCCCGATAGATGGACCATGCTGTTGGCGGCTCAACAAACCAACTGTTCGTCAATCCAGGATGAAATTGGGTACCGGTAAAGACCACCCCATCCATGAGCGAATGGTATACAGTACCATGGTTCGAAAATTTATTTCCGTAGCCGTGGCTGTTATGCCAATGCGCATAAGTACCAAGGGTGATATCTGACAAAACGGAGAAATAGATTTCACCACCATAATGAACCACGCTCTCGCTCTGCGAATCGTATATGGATGCAACATCAATGAAAGTTTGATGCGAGCAGTAACTGTCGCACATTATCACCATGTTTTGGGTGAAACCATGTTCGGCGGAAAACTCACTGTTACGGTGGACTTGATTTTCAAAACGATTCAAATCGTACTCATAAGTGCCGAAGCCACTGTCTTCAATCAAGTTGCCTTGCCCCCATTTCAAGGCACTTCCAGTGACAGGATCGAACGCTTTGTTGTCGTGATACCAACTGTTTAACATAACCAAATCGCCACCGTTGAGGTAGAGGGCGCGATCTGCATTGGAAACTCGAGTCCTAAAGATCATGTTGCCCGCAAAGAAACGCGGGTTCGCCCCGATATTGACCCGACCGAGCGGTGCACCACCATGCAACTTCAGCCATTTCCAATCGGCCTCACCCTCGACCCCGTGCAAATGCACCATTCCCTCCGGATCTACCTGGGCGTGGCCGTCATCATCCAGCTCGAACAACACATCAGACGTTTGTCCATAAAAACCAAACTGATGATAGATATCCAATTCGACGCCCGGACTCAGAATAATTTCGGTTCCTGGACCGACGAACCAAGCCACATTCTCAAGAAAGGCCAAGGATGCTTTGACGTGGTAAGGGCTTCCTGCTGAAGTCCAAACGGTATTTGTCAAAAAAGCGCCCGATGTAATATCACAGTTCTGCGTCGCCCCAGTCTCATCAACGTAAGTATCGCAGCCCACGTATGTGCCGCCGTTGTTAAGAGTTGGCCGGGCCTCAACAATGTCACTCAAATCACCTTCGATGCCATTCTCATCTAAAGCAGCAACCCGATAACAGTACAAAATGCCGTTGCTCACTTGATGGACACCATTTTCATCTTGGTCGTGGTACAACAAGGTTGGATGGTCGTAACCCCCTGCCGGACTGACAGGAGTAAATGTATCCGTTTCGTCGCAAACATTATCACCGTTATCTGTGGCCTTATATATTTCATACCCGCGGATGTTCCACTGCACCGGCACGTCAAACTGGTCACGATTCTGTTCGTACCCATTGCCAACATAACGACCCGGCATCTCCCACCGCACGTCCACACGGCCATCCCCAGCCATGGCCACCACCCTTACGGGCGCAGCGGGCCTTAAAAAGAATATTTTGTAAATGGAATCAAGGGCGTTACCCGATAAATCCTCAATATCGATTTTAACGTAATAGGGCTCGCCAGGTACCAGCCCTGTAAAAATCGTTTCGTGCTGCGTATCTGCTGAAAGGGAAATCAACGGTTCATTGTAATCCAGCGTATTGCCCCAGGCGACGGTTCCCGAGCTGATCTCGTCGGTTTGCAAAAACAAGGTTGCCGTTCCTGCAGCCGTATCTGCCACAATGGTTTGCTGTAAAATTTCGGGAGGGAAGACAAAACTGGTGGTCCCCAACACCGAGGTGGCGATATTACCAGCAGCATCTTGTACCTTAAATTGAACCTCCACATTATGGGCATCGGTACGGTCCAACACTGTAAAACTTCGTCGGTACACTTGCAGAACAGGCTCTGCTTCATTCGCAGGGTTCAAACGCGCTTCGCCGTCATACAAAAGCAGCAGTTCCGGCTGATATGCGCCCATATCCACCCAAACTTTATCCACCGTCTCCCCGATGGGCACCCCAACGGCAAAATCGATCATGGTAAAATAACCGGTTTCGTTTGGTAGCCAAGAACTCCCACCCCATTCAAAATCGGTATCGATTTCAAGTTTCTTATCGAGTAAAATCGAATCAAAAACGGGAGGGCCCAGCTCATTCCCCTGTGCATCGTAAAATTGCGCGAAGACTTTACGCTCTTCTTCTTCGCCTTGGTTCACGTCGTTCAAAGACCAGTCTGAAAGTTGTTGGCTTTGCGGACAAGTCACCAATGGCGCAGCGCTGAGGTCATCGCCTTCATTCGCCACACGCATGGTATCACAACCCATGGCCCCCACATTTAATGTCACCACTGGATTATTCGTGGCCAAATCATCATCGTTAATGAAGACAAACATATTCTGCAGAAAAACAGATGGCATTTCTTCGGCAGCACCCACCTCTAGGGCAACCTGAAAGAAAGGCCTTGACCAACTGGTATTGGCCAACGGGTTTGAGAATCGGAAACGGTATTGGCCAAGCGGTAAAGATTCAAAACCGTAGGTCCCTGCAGTTGAGGTGGTGGTTTCGTCAACCAACGTTTCAGTCCCCCCCGCGTTTAGGCCATAGGCTTGGACCAAAATGCCTTGGTGGTCATCCATGCCCTGATAAAATGCCGAGCCTGTGACCGATTTACTCACCTGCACCAAATCAACGGGCTCCACCGCGTAGGTGCCGTACTCGGTCACCGTAATGGTATCCGCCAAAACCACCGTACCGTAATGGGTCTTCGAGAAGGTTAAGTCAGGATAGTTGCCCACCGGCACATTAAGGTCAAAGCTGCCGTCCACAGCAGAATAGGTGGTGTAGCCCGTATTTGGGAATTCGACCTTGATGCCCAAATGGTTTTCCAGCCCCTCCAAACGAACCACGCCTTCAAGAAGGCCGCGCGCACGCGTGAGCACAAAACCGCCCAAATCGTTATCAACGAGCGCCTGAACATAAACACCATTTTCACGTAAATCCTGAAAGCCGTCATTGCGCATGAGCACGTTGTAAAATCCAGGACGTATATCAGGCAAGTTAAAGTTGCCATCGATGTCTGTGGTGACAGAATGGTTGGTCCCCGTCAAACTGACTTCAATGCCCGAAAAATCGGAACCCTCCTCGAGGACCACCTGCCCCGAAATACTGCCCAGCAACTCTGGCAAAGTGAGGGTGTCTACAATGGTGATGCCGCCGTTGGTCACCAATTGGTTGTTCGCAGTGGCTGCCTGGTAACCGGATCGTTGAAACGTAAGATTGTATTGCCCAACCGGCACATCAGAAAAAACAAATGAACCATCCGCATTGGTCAACACGGCTTCCGACTCAGAGGGTATTTGCACCAAGACATCAACATCACCATTGTGATTGTCGAGCAGGACGGTCCCTGAAATAGAACCTCTTGCCTTTAGAACGGTCAAAGGCTGACCACCATTGGCTTCTATGGTCTGAGCCGCCTGCACCACAACATCGAGCTCTTTTGCCAAATAGTTGACGGCATCGCCACCCGTGACCTCGAAACGCAATGTTTGCAGTCCCGGGTCGACCCCTTCTAAAAGAAAACTGCCGTTGGTGCTGTTTGGTTCTGTCTCTGACGCTTGCGCACTTTGACTGCCACCGACGACAGATACCGCAACGTTATTGGGAGATAAACCGCCTTCGATGTTAACCAAACCCTGCACATTCCCCTTCTCCCGAACGAGTGTCTGCAGCCCGAGATCGGTGTTGGTGTTTGCCTGCACTTGGGCCGTCAGCGTCTCTTCCCCATATCCCGCACTGTTGATTTTCAGGGTGTAAACTCCCACTGGAACCGACAGAAACTCAAACTCACCGTTGGTATTCGACACCATCACGAGATCCAGCTCTTGAATCGACACCAACGCCCCTATCACTGGCAGGGTGTTTTCATTGGCAACGCTGCCGGAGAGACTTCCCCGCAACAAAGGCATATAAACCTGTGGTACCGAAGAGAGGCCTGCGGTGACTTCAACAGCTTTCTCCACTGGGGCATACAAGTCGTCATACGGGGGCAACACTTCAAAACGCATGGTCTGGGGGCCCAAAGCCACCCCTTCAAACGTAAATGCTTCTCCGGGCGAAACTGTCAACTGCGAATTGAGATTCAAGAAAGAAACCCTCGTGCGCAAATCGTTGGTGCCACCGTCTGCATCGTTCCCATCGTCCATGCTGCCGACAAAGGCCTCTACCTGAACAACACCGCTGACATCTCCTTTTTGTACTTCTAAATAAATTGTTGGGATTTCTGCCATTTCGTTCGCCAAAACCCCTATTGGCGCAAAGGTTTGACTCACGTAATTCGGTTTTGAAGCCTTCAGCTGGTATTGGCCCACAACGACCCCGTTGATGGCAAATGCACCCTCATCGGTGGTGATGGTGGTATAAATGAAGCCATCGTCTTCGGCCTCACCACCGTCCCAAGTTTCATTGGCGACGCCACCATCTGCCATGCCTTGGTCAGCAACTGACAGCGGCAAGAGTTGCACCACCACGCCTCCATTGTGGTTTTGCGCTTCTAAATCAATGGCTCCACTCACGTTGCCACGCGCCAGGTTTAAAACCATGTCTGGCATGCTGGTGGTCTGTAACGCCTCCACCGCCACGCCATATTGCGCCACATTGTATTTGCTGGCCCAGGGCCCCGTGACTTGGGCTTGGACGGTGTAAACGCCTTCAGGAATGTCACTGATGGTAAAAGTACCGTTGGCTTCAGGGTAAACCGAACCACTCCCGCCCAACACACTCACTTCCACCAAACTCAAATCTTGTAAATCTTCTGCCACCACTTTGCCGGTGATGGTGCCCAAAGTGGTGTACGTGACGGACGCACTGGTTGAAGGTGTCTCGTTACCTGCTGCATCGCGGAACTGCGCGTAGACGGTTTTCTCGCCTTCTTCTTCTGAAAATGTGACTTCAATTTGATCTTGAAAAGCTTGCCATGGCACCCCAGGCAGCCCCTCCACCAAGCCAATCTTCATGTGCGTGGCTTCACGTCTGTCATCTTGAATGGACACCACCTGCGTCCGTTGTGTCACGTAAGCGCTCCCATCACCAATGGCGATACTGATGCTGCGGGGTGCCAGACGATCGAGAACAAAGGCCCTTTGCACAGCACCACTAAGGTTGCCCGCTGCGTCTTGCACTTCAACTTGTATCCCCTTCACGCCATCTTCGTTGAAAATCAAATTTTGATAAGATGCGTAAGGTGCCCACGGGATGTCCTCTAAAACAGGGTCGCAGGTCATGGGATCAGCAGGATTCAAGTGGTCTCGCGGCATACTGGGAAGACTGCACTGTGCCACACGCATTTGTAAGCCATCTTCATGGGCCTCGGTCACATTCAGCACCAAAGAGACCACCTCGGATTGAGAATACAAATCGTCTTGGTTTAAAGATGCCACATTGTTCACCGGCGCAGTAAGGTCAAAAATGACAATGGCCGAAACAAAGTCTGAAAAGTTCGCAGCGCTGTCGCTTAAGGCCACTTGAACTTCTCTGTCGCCCTCGCCCGCCACAAAGGTCACTTCGGATGGGTAATTGGGCCAATCGTAGGCACCCGCCTCAACAAGGTCACCGGACAGAATGACCTGGCCGCCTTCTTCGCCGCCGAGAATGCTGAGATTCGCCTGGTAGGCATCATTGTTTGAAAAAAGACTGCCATCGTTCAGCGTCACCTGTGCGTTTTGGGGAGCTGTGGCATCAAAGGTGACCATGGCCTCCACGAAATCTGTGGTATTGCCCGCTTCATCACGGGCTCTGGCATAAAGCGTCACGGGCACGTCAGAAGGCGAAAACGTATACATGAAATTTTCTTGGTAAGGCTGCCAAGTGACGCCGGCTGAGTCAGTGCCCACCTTCATTTCTGCAATCCCTTCGCCAGTCAATGTGATTGTTTGCGTTAATTGGGTGATAAAAGCCGACCCATCACCAATGGTCAGACTCACGTTTTGGGGTGGCGTGCTGTCCAGCACAAAGGCCCTCATGAGCGTGGCCTCACTCTCATTGCCCGCACCATCGCGCAAACGTACTTGCACGCCTTTCGCCCCGTCTCCCTCAGGGAAGCTCAAATTTTGGAAAGCGGCAAAAGAAGCCCATTCCAGTTCTTCAAGTGAGGGCGTGCACGTCATTTCCTCGGCGGGATTGAGGTGGTCTTGGGGGTTTTCAGACAAGACACACAAGGCCACCTTCATTTGGAGATGGTTCAAATGTAACTCTGTGGCGTTCAATCCAAGACTCACATTGCCACTTTGAGCGTAACCACGATCACCATTTAAAC
>MDTD01200114.1_pt1 | contig 20782 bp, 25 predicted proteins | sample 811221 | NCBI WGS metagenome assembly MDTD01 (sample SAMN05326646, study PRJNA326480) | marine metagenome | isolation source: seawater | place: Pacific Ocean: South West | collected 2011
GGAGTTGTAACTAAAATTATAGAGTAAGCTCTATATAGGAGTGTAGCTCAATTGGTAGAGCGCCGGTCTCCAAAACCGGAGGCTGAGGGTTCGAGTCCCCCCGCTCCTGCCAATAGAACTAAAAAAAAAATGAAAAACCCGATTAAATTTATACAAGAGGTAAAACAGGAGGCTTTTAAAGTTACATGGCCCACCGGCAAAGAGACCTTACAGGGAGCCCTTATGGTTTTTGCAATGGCAGTTGTAATGTCATTGTTTTTCCTCTTACTAGATCAAGTTTTAAAATTTTTTCTTGAAATTCTTTTACGAGTGAGTCTTTAAATGAAAAATTGGTATATAGTACAATCTCACTCTAGTTTTGAAAATAAAGTAGCTGGTTTAATTAAAGAAGAGGCTGATAAAGCAAAAATTTCAGAAAAATTTGAGGAAATAATTGTTCCTACACACGATGTAACTGAGGTAAAAAGAGGTAAAAGAGTTCAGAGAAAAAAAAAATATTTTCCAGGATACGTTCTAATAAAAAGCGAGATGGACAACAATATTTATCATATGATAAAAAATATAAAAAGAGTAAGTGGTTTTTTAGGCACCAAAGGCATGCCAGTACCTGTTTCTGACAAAGAAATCGAAAAAATATTAGGCCAAATAAAAGATGGTGTAGCTCAGCCAAAATCTGGTATAGAATACAATGTTGGTGAAAAAGTACAGGTTGTGGATGGTCCTTTTGCATCATTTAGTGGTATGGTTGAAGAGATAGATGAAGAAAAATCAAGACTTAAGGTTTCAGTTTCTATATTTGGAAGACCAACACCTGTAGATTTAGAGTATAATCAAGTTGAGAAAGTAAGTTAATGGCTGCAAAAAAAGAAATAAGTGGGTTTATAAAATTACAAATAAAAGGTGGTCAAGCAAATCCAGCCCCACCAGTAGGACCTGCATTAGGTCAGCGTGGTGTGAATATTATGGAATTTTGCAAAGCCTTTAATGATAAAACTAAATCGTTAGCAGGAAAACCAGTTCCAGTAGAAATCACAGTTTATAAAGATAAAAAATTTGATTTTAAAATTAAGTCTCCACCCGCATCTTTTTTTATAAGAGAGGCAGCTAAATTAAAAAGTGGATCTCAAGAACCTGGCAGAAATATAGTTGCATCAATCACAAAAAAACAAGCTGAAGAAATTGCTAAACAAAAAATGAATGATTTAAATGCTTTAGATTTGGAGCAAGCAGTAAAAATTATTTCAGGCTCAGCTAGATCTATGGGAATTGAGGTAAAAGATTAATCATGCCATCAAAACGATTTAAAAAATTACCTGAAAAAACTTCTGAATTAACACCAGAAAATTTTGAAAAAACATTAATTTCTGTCAAAAAAAATTGTACTGTAAAATTTGATGAGTCAATTGATCTAAGTTTTCAGATCAACAACAAACAAAAAAAAAGTGAAATTAATATAAGAACAGTTGTAAATCTCCCCGGAGGAACAGGAAAAAAAGTCAAAGTCGCAGTTGTTTGTGAAGACACTAAAGTTTCAGAAGCTAAAACAGCAGGAGCAGATATAGTCGGCGGTGATGATTTTATAGAAAAAATTAAAATTGGTGAAATAAATTTTGAAAAATTAATTTGTACCCCTGGTATGATGGTAAAATTATCAAAACTTGGAAAAGTGTTGGGTCCTAAAGGCTTAATGCCAAATCCAAAATTGGGATCAGTCACTGAAAATTTAAAAACAGCTATTAAAGATGCAAAATCTGGTCAAGCAGAAGTTAGAAATGATAAAGATGGAAATATTGGGGTCAGTATTGGAAAAAAATCTTTTAGTGATGATAAGTTGATCAAAAATTTTAATGCAATTTTAGATACTTTAGAAAAAGAAAAATCAAATAATACTGTAAAAGGAGAATTAATAAAGTCGGCTTTTATTACTTCGACTATGGGTGTTTCTTACAAACTTAAATTAGGTAAAAATATTTAACTATTATGATGAACAAAGAGCAAAAAAAAAATTATATTTCTGAGATGACATCACAGTTTGAAAATAGTAAAGCTGTTATGGTAACTCATTATCAGGGATTAACAATGACACAACTTGATGATTTACGATCTAAAATGAGGGATCATGGTATTATTTTTAAAATTACAAAGAATAGAATAACAAAATTAGCTTTGGAAAAAACCAAGTGTAAAGATTTATCTAAACTATTTTCAGGCCCAACAGCAGTAGCTTTTGGTGAGGACGCTATTATGTCTGCAAGAATTTTATCAAAATTTGCAAAAGATAACGAGAATCTGAAATTAATTGGTGGAATGATGGAAAATGAGATTTTAGATCAAGCTGGAGTTATGAATGTAGCAAATTTACCTACCTTAGACGAAGCAAGAGCTAATATTGTGGGTATTTTGAATGCCTCTGCATCAAAATTGGTGAGTATTTTACTTGCACGATCTGAAAAAATGAGTAGTTTACCCACAGAAAATTCTGAAACACAACCCAAAGAGTAGATAATATGCCCGACCTAAATAAAATCATTGAAGATTTATCGAGTTTGACTGTTGCAGAAGCAGCAGATCTCTCAAAACAATTGGAAGAAAAATGGGGTGTAACCCCTATGGCAGCAGCAGCACCAGCAGCAGCTGGAGGCGCCGCAGCAGCAGAAGACAAAAGTGACTTTACAATCATGTTGGTATCTGCTGGTGACAAGAAAATTAATGTAATAAAAGAAGTGAGAGCTGCAACATCTCTAGGATTAAAAGAGGCCAAAGACTTGGTTGAAGGAGCTCCTAAAGAAGTAAAAACCGGAGTTCCAAAAAAAGAAGCTGAAGAAATAAAGACGAAATTAGAAGCTGCTGGAGCAAAAGTAGAACTTAAATAATTTAATAGGAAATTTTTAAGTACTAATCAATTTAATTTGATTAGTACAAAGACATAGATGCAAATATCATTTACTGAAAAGAAAAATATTAGAAAAAGTTTTGGTAAACTTAAAGAGAGTTTATCTATACCCAACTTGATTGAGGTACAAAAAAATTCTTATAAAGATCTTACAGATTTTAAAAGTGATTTAGGAGATTTAGCGAAAGGTTTTGATAGAGTTTTTAAAAGTATATTTCCTATAGAGGACTTGAATGATAAAGCAACCTTGGAATATGTTTCTTATAAACTTGAAAAACCAAAATTTGATGTTGAAGAATGTATTGCAAGAGGATTGACTTATTCATCAGCATTAAAATGTACATTAAGATTAGTTGTTTATGAAATAGATCAAGAAAATAATACCAAAGATATTTTGTCTGCCAAGGAACAAGAAGTTTATATGGGAGAGGTTCCAATGATGACAAATAGTGGAACTTTTATAACAAACGGTGTTCAAAGAGTTGTAGTAAATCAAATGCATAGAAGCCCGGGTGTATTTTTTGATCACGACAAAGGAAAAACACACGCAAGTGGTAAGCTTTTATTTAATTGCAGAGTTATACCAAACAGAGGTTCATGGTTAGATTTTGAATATGATGTAAAAGATTTGTTATATTTCAAAATAGATAGGAAAAAAAAGATTTTAGCTTCAACTTTACTCTTAGCTTTGGGTTTTTCAAAAAATGAAATAGCAAATCATTTTTATGAAAGTGAACAATTTACTTTTGATCAAAAAACACAAAAATGGAAAACTAAATTTAATCCAGAAAATTATAAAGCTAAAAATTTTTCCGAAGAAGTTATTGATGCCAAATCAGGAAAAATAGTTATTAAGCATGGTGATACGATTAATTTTCTTAATGCAAAAAAACTTCAAAACGACGGATTAAAAGAAATTCTCGTATCAAAAGAGTCTTTAATTGGTAAATTTTTACAAAAAGATGTTGTTGTAAGTGATAAAGATAATGGGATTTTTAAGATCGGAACTGAACTCAATGAGACTATGATAGATCAAATTATTGAGGCTAAAATTTTTTCTTTACAAATTGCAGTCACAAACTCAATTAACAAAGGTGCTTATTTATTAACAACGATTTTAAATGACAAGAACAGCTCAAAAGATGAAGCGATAACAGAAATTTATAAAATGTTACGACCAGGTGAACCACCTACAATCGAAATTGCTACACAAATATTTAACAATTTATTTTTTAGTTCAGACAGATACGATCTATCTGATGTTGGAAGAGTAAAAATGAATTCAAGATTAAATCTAGAATGTTCAGATAAAATTACAATCCTAAGGAATGATGATATTTTAGCTATAATACAAAAAATGTTGGACCTGCGTGATGGTAAAGATGATGTTGATGACATTGATCATCTTGGAAACAGAAGAGTAAGATCAGTAGGTGAGCTTGTTGAAAACCAGGCTAGAATAGGTGTTTATAGAATGGAAAGAGCTATAAAAGAAAAAATGACCACTCTTGATGTGGAATCAGCAATGCCACAAGATTTGATAAATGCAAAACCATTAACAGTTTCATTAAAAGATTTTTTTGCAAGTTCTCAGCTATCTCAATTCATGGACCAAACTAATCCGCTATCTGAAATTACACATAAAAGAAGAGTTTCAGCGTTAGGCCCCGGAGGTTTAACAAGGGAAAGAGCAGGATTTGAAGTTAGAGATGTTCACCCAACACACTATGGAAGAATTTGTCCAATCGAAACACCAGAAGGACCAAATATTGGACTAATAAATAGTTTATCAACATACGCAAAAATAAATAAGTATGGTTTCATTGAAAGCCCTTATAAAAGAGTTAAAGAAGGAGTAGTTCAAAGCAATGTTGAGTATTTATCAGCGATGGAAGAAACTAAATTTACAATCGCACAAGCAAACACTAAGATTGATAAAAATGGAAAAATAATTGAAGAACTAGTTTCTTGTAGACAAAATTTGAATTTTCTTTTGTCAAAGCCAGAAACAATAGATTATATTGACGTCTCTCCAAAACAATTAGTTTCTGTTGCGGCATCCCTTATTCCATTTTTGGAAAATGATGATGCAAATAGAGCTTTGATGGGTTCAAATATGATGCGACAGGCAGTGCCGTTGCTGAAGCCCGAAGCACCTTTAGTAGGAACTGGTATTGAAAGTGACGTTGCTTTAGATTCTGGTGTTACTATTGTCGCAAAAAGAGAGGGTGTTGTAGATAAAATTGATGGTAAAAGAATTGTTATTAAAGTTACAGAAGAAACAGACTTTAATAAATCTGGTGTAGATATTTATAATCTACAAAAATTTAAAAGATCAAATCAAAACACCTGTATTAATCAAAAGCCCTTAGTAAGAGTTGGGGACAAAGTAAAACCTGGCGACATCATTGCTGATGGTCCTTCAACAAAACTTGGTGAGCTTGCATTAGGTAAGAACGTTACAGTCGCTTTTATGCCTTGGCAAGGATATAATTTTGAGGATTCAATTTTGATTTCTGAGAGATGTGTAACAGATGATGTATTCACATCTGTACATATAGTTGAGTATGAAATCATGGCTAGGGATACTAAGCTAGGGGAGGAAGAAATAACGAGAGATATACCTAATGTTAATGAAGAGGCTCTTAAAAATTTAGATGAATCTGGCATTGTATATATTGGAGCAGAAGTACATGCGGGAGATATTTTAGTTGGAAAAGTAACACCTAAAGGGGACTCTGCATCAGGACCTGAAGAAAAACTTTTAAGATCAATTTTTGGTGAAAAAGCAATAGATGTAACTGACACTTCATTAAGAATGTCCAGAGGAAGTAGTGGAACAGTAGTTGATGTAAGAGTTTTTAATAGACATGGAATTGAAAAAGATGAAAGATCTATCACTATTGAAAGAGCCGAGATTGAGCAAGTTCAACAAGATAAGATTGTTGAAGAAGAAATTTTAGAAAGAAGTATTAAGCAAAGAGCCGCACAAATATTAACTGGTTCGTCATTAAATAAAAAAATAAAAGATTTAGAAAGCGGTACCAAATTAGACTTTGAGACTATAAATGGACTAAACATTGGGGATGTTTTTAAAATTACTGTTGGTAAAAATAAGGAAGAGGCAACATTGGCCCAACTAAAAGATCAGTTTAATCAAGCAAAGGCTGATATAACAGAAAGATTTGAGGATAAGGTGTTAAAAATTAGAAGTGGAGATGACCTTCTTCCAAGTGTGATGAAGATGGTAAAAGTTTTTGTTGCAATTAAAAGAAGATTAAGACCTGGTGACAAGATGTCAGGAAGACATGGAAATAAGGGAGTTGTAAGTAAAATCGTCCCAGTTGAGGATATGCCTTATAGAGAAGATGGAAGACCAGTCGATATAGTTTTAAACCCTCTAGGTGTACCAAGCAGAATGAATGTTGGTCAAATACTCGAAACACACTTAGGATGGGCATGTAAAGAATTTGGGGAAAAAGTAAAAGAATTGATTAATGATAATAATAAAAAAATTGAAAAAACTGAAAAAATAGCAAAATTTTTAAAATCTGTTTATGGAGATGAAATATTTGATGAAAAAGTAAACAAACTTAGCAAAAACGAATTTACTGATCTTTGTGAAAATTTACAAAATGGAATAGCTATATCAACACCAGTATTTGATGGCGCGAAAGAAAAAAATGTTACAGAAATGCTTGAATTAGCAGATCTTCCAAATTCGGGTCAAACATATCTTTGGGATGGAAGAACAGGAGAAAAATTTGATAGACCAGTGACAGTTGGAATAATATATATGCTAAAACTTCACCATTTAGTAGAAGATAAAATTCATGCAAGATCTACAGGTCCATATAGTCTTGTAACTCAACAACCTCTAGGAGGAAAAGCTCAGTTAGGTGGTCAAAGATTTGGTGAAATGGAAGTATGGGCCCTAGAAGCATATGGAGCATCGTACACTTTACAAGAAATTTTAACTGTAAAATCTGATGATGTTGCTGGTCGTGTTAAAGTTTACGAAACGATTGTAAAAGGTGAGGAAAACTTTGAGTCAGGTATTCCAGAGTCATTTAACGTACTAGTTAAAGAAATTAAATCTCTAGCTTTAAATGTGGAGCTTAATTAATAATGAAAAAAGAAATAACAGATCTATTTAAAAATTCAGAAATTTCTGAAGCTCAAAATTTTAATAGCATTAAAATTTCTCTAGCGAGCCCAGAAAAAATAAAATCATGGACCTACGGTGAGATAAAAAAACCTGAAACAATAAATTACAGAACTTTTAGACCAGAGAAAGATGGTTTATTTTGTGCAAGAATTTTTGGACCAATTAAAGATTATGAGTGTTTATGTGGAAAATATAAACGAATGAAATTTAGAGGAATAATTTGTGAAAAATGTGGTGTAGAAGTGACAAAATCAAACGTAAGAAGAGAGAGAATGGGCCACATAAATTTGGCAACTCCGGTTGCACATATTTGGTTTCTAAAATCCTTGCCGAGTAGAATAGCTTTAGCAGTTGATATGAAGCTAAAAGAAATTGAGAGGGTTTTATATTTTGAAAATTTTATTGTTATTGAGCCTGGCCTTACTGGTCTTAAGAAAAATCAATTATTGAATGAGGAAGAGCTTGCTAAATATCAAGATGAGTTTGGAGAAGAAGCATTTACATCAGGTATAGGTGCTGAAGCAGTTCTTGAAATGTTAAAAAATTTAGACTTAGAGTTAGAAAGAAAAAATTTAGTAAATTATATTAAAGAGACAAAATCAAAGGTTAATGAAGAAAGAGCAATTAAAAGACTGAAATTGATAGAATCATTTATTGAAACTGGCCAAAAACCAGAATGGATGATTATGACAGTTGTCCCTGTAATTCCACCAGAACTAAGACCACTGGTTCCTTTGGACGGTGGTAGATTTGCTACTTCAGATCTTAATGATTTATACAGAAGGGTTATAAATAGAAATAACCGTTTAAAAAGATTAATGGACCTTAAAGCACCAGATATAATTGTGAGAAATGAGAAAAGGATGCTTCAAGAGTCTGTTGATGCATTATTTGATAATGGTAGAAGGGGTCGGGTCATTACTGGGACAGGAAAAAGACCGCTAAAATCTTTAGCAGAAATGTTGAAAGGAAAACAAGGAAGATTTAGACAAAATTTATTGGGTAAACGGGTTGATTATTCGGGACGTTCTGTAATTGTAGTTGGACCTGACTTAAAATTACATGAATGTGGATTGCCAAAAAAAATGGCCTTAGAGTTATTCAAACCATTCTTATACGCGAGGTTAAATAAATTGGGATTAGCTTCAACTATAAAACAAGCAAAGAAAATAGTTGAAAAAGAAACAAATGCTGTCTGGGATGCTCTAGAACTTATCGTGAGAGAACATCCTGTCTTATTAAATAGAGCTCCAACCTTGCACAGGCTAGGAGTTCAAGCTTTTGAGCCAAAATTAATTGAAGGAGATGCGATAGAACTTCACCCTCTTACTTGCGCAGCATTTAACGCTGATTTTGATGGCGATCAAATGGCAGTTCATGTTCCTTTGAGTTTAGAGGCTCAATTAGAAGCAAGAATTTTAATGTTGTCGACTAACAACATATTGTCACCATCTAATGGAAAACCCATTATTGTTCCGAGTCAGGATATGATATTAGGAATATATTATCTATCTCAAAAACCAATAACTGATAAACCAGCTGGGTATTTTGTTGACTCAGATCAAATTGAATTTGCATTGTCTTCTGGTCAAATTAAAGTTCATAGTACTATAATATCTAGATTTGAAACTGTTGATGAAAAAGGGAATAAAAAATTTGAAAAGTATACTTCAACTGCTGGAAGATTTTTGTTAGCGAATCTACTTCCAAAAAATTTTAATATAAAGTTTTCTTTAATTGATAGACTTCTGCCAAAAAAAACAGTTTCAGAAATTATTGATATAGTTTTCAGATTTTGTGGTCAAAAAACAACTGTAATATTTTGTGATAAATTAAAGGATCTTGGTTTTAAACATGCTTTTAAAGCTGGCATTTCTTTTGGAAAAGATGATTTGGTTATACCTTCAAGTAAAAATCAACTAATTAATGATACAAAAAAACTTATTGCAGATTATGAAACTCAATATGCAGAAGGTTTAATTACTCGAGGTGAAAAATATAATAAAGTAGTTGACGCCTGGTCAAAATGTACCGACAAAGTTGCAGGAGAAATGATGAAAGGTATTTCAGCTACTGAAGAAACTTCTGAAGGTTATAAAATTAATTCAGTTTTTATGATGGCTGATAGTGGTGCGAGAGGATCTGCTGCTCAAATGAAACAGCTTGCAGGCATGAGAGGGCTTATAGCCAAACCTTCAGGTGAGATAATTGAGAGCCCAATTACATCAAATTTTAAAGAAGGTTTAACAGCACTAGAATATTTTAATTCAACACATGGAGCGAGAAAAGGTTTGGCTGATACAGCCTTAAAAACAGCAAGCTCTGGATATTTAACGAGAAGACTTTGCGATGTAGCTCAAGACTTGACTATAACAAAAGTAAAATGTGATAATCCAGGCTTCATAGAACTTTCTGAAATTTTAGAGGGTGGTAACGTAGTAGTAAGTTTATCAGAGAGAGCTTTAGGTAGGGTAACAGCAAGTGATATTAAACATCCTTTAAGTGGTGAAATTATAATTAAAAAGATGAACATGATTGATGAAGCTGGTTGCGATTTATTGGATTCAGCAGGTATAAAATCTTTAAAAGTTTATTCAGTTATGACATGTAGTTCTAAAGAGGGTGTTTGCGCAACATGTTATGGAAGAGATTTGTCTCGAGGTAAAATGGTACATGTTGGCGAAGCGATTGGCATGATTTCAGCACAATCGATAGGTGAACCAGGGACACAGTTAACCATGAGAACTTTCCACGTAGGAGGGACAGCTTCTGTAAAACAGGATTCACAAATAATAACAAAAAATGAGGGTATTTTAAAAATTATAAACTCAAATATTTTAGAGGACTCAAGAAAAAATTTAATTGTGATGGGAAGAAATACTCAACTTTCTATCGAAGATGATAATGGAGTTCAAATAGCTGTTTATAAGGTTGCATATGGATCAAGATTGTTTTTTAAAAATGGTGAAAAAGTTAAAGCAAATACTAAAATTTGTGAATGGGATCCGTACACAACACCTGTCATTGCGGAAAAAAGTGGTACAGCTAGTTATGTAGATCTCATTGATGGAGTTTCAATTCAAGAAACCACTGATGATGCAACAGGTATATCTTCAAAATCTGTTGTTGATTGGAGGTCACAATCTAAAAGCACTGACTTAAAACCACGAATTACTTTAAGAGATGAAAAGGGAAATGTAATTAAAAAGGCAGATGATAACGAAGCAAGATATTACTTAGTTCCGGACTCAATATTATCTGTTAAGGATGGACAAAAGGTTTCAGCTGGAGACGTTATAGCTAGACTTCCAAAGGAAACAACTAAAACAAAAGATATAACTGGAGGATTACCAAGAGTTGCAGAGTTATTTGAAGCTAGAAAAGCAAAAGATAGTGCAATAATTGCTGAGAATGATGGCCAAGTAGTTTTTGGAAAAGAGGTTAGAGGAAAACAAAGAGTTTCAATTGTGCCTGAGGATGGCTCTGAACCTTCAAATTATTTAATTCCCAAAGGCAAACATATAAATTTTAATCAAGGTGAAAAAATTAAAAAAGGTGAATATTTACTTGATGGACAACCTTTACCACATGATATTCTAAGAATAATGGGTATTAAAGATTTAACTGAATATTTTGTAAATCAGGTTCAGGAAGTTTATAGGCTTCAAGGAGTAATTATAAATGACAAACATATTGAGACAATTTTAAGACAAATGCTAAAGAAAGTAGAAGTTAAAAACTCTGGGGACTCATCATACTTACCAGGAGAGATAGTCGATAGGATTAAATTTGAAAAAATTAACGAAAATTTGAAACATGAGGGCAAAAAACCTGCTGTTGGTGAAAGAGTGTTAATGGGCATAACTAAAGCTTCACTTCAAACCGAGTCCTTCATTTCCGCTGCTTCCTTCCAGGAAACTACTCGGGTTTTAACAGATGCGGCCATTAAAGGAAAAATAGATCCATTAAGTGGATTAAAAGAAAATGTTATAGTTGGAAGATTAGTACCAGCTGGTACTGGAAGTATTAAGAATAGATGGAACAAAAAAGCTCTTAAAGATGATAATGAATTTTTATCTGAACAAGAAAAAATTGAACCCTCAGAAAGCCAAGTAAATCAATAAAAATAAACTTCCACTTTTCTAGTTTTAGTTTGACAAAGTCAAATTATTAAGTATTTTGGCGATGTTTTTGGTTGGAATGTAGCACCAATGTTGTGTTAAACGCTGCCATAAATAACCCGTCAGTTATTTCACTCAAAAACTAATTTAATTTAAAATATATATGCCAACAATAAACCAATTGTTAAAAAAAAAGAGAGTTAAACAAATTACGAGGAATAAAGTTCCTGCTCTACAAAAACAACCTTTAAAAAGGGGTGTTTGTGTTAAAGTTTATACAACTACGCCTAAAAAACCTAACTCAGCTTTAAGAAAAGTAGCTCGTGTTAGATTATCCAACGGATTTGAAGTAACAGCCTATATACCTGGAGAAGGCCACAACCTACAGGAACACTCAGTAGTTCTAATTAGAGGTGGAAGAGTTAAAGATTTACCCGGAGTTAGATATCATATTTTAAGAGGTAACCTTGATACACAAGGTGTTGCAAATAGAAAAAAGAGAAGATCGCTATACGGAACGAAAAAAGGTAAATAAAAATTCATGTCTAGAAAAAAAACACAACCAAAAAAAAATGTAGTTCCAGATCCAAAATTTAAGTCAACTATAATTCCTAAATTAATTAATAATATTATGTATGATGGTAAAAGAGGAATAGCTTCAAAAATTGTTTATGATGCAATTGAAAAAATTAAAACAAAATCAAAAGATGAACCTCTAAATATTTTTAATGAAGCAATCAATAATATAAAACCTACCGTAGAAGTAAGGTCAAGAAGAGTTGGAGGTGCAACATATCAAGTACCAGTCGAAGTTAAAAGTAAAAGAGCACAAGCCTTAGCTATTAGATGGTTAGTAGATTCAGCAAGAAAGAGAAAAGACAAACATATGTCAGACAAAATTTTTAATGAATTATATGATGCATATGAAAAAAAAGGTGCAGCAGTAAAAAAAAAAGAAGATGTGCATAAGATGGCAGAATCCAATAAGGCTTTTGCACATTTTAGGTGGTAAAAAATATGGCTAGAACTCACACATTAGATAAATATAGAAACATCGGTATCATGGCTCATATTGATGCAGGAAAAACCACAACAACTGAAAGAATTTTATATTACACTGGAAAGAGTCATAAAATAGGTGAAGTTCATGATGGTGCTGCAACAATGGATTGGATGGAGCAGGAGCAAGAAAGAGGCATAACAATAACTTCTGCCGCAACAACATGTTTTTGGCAAGATCATAGAATTAATATTATAGATACACCAGGCCATGTTGATTTTACAATTGAGGTTGAAAGATCATTAAAAGTTTTAGATGGTGCCGTAGCTGTATTTGATGGAGTTGCTGGCGTCGAGCCTCAATCTGAAACTGTATGGAGGCAAGCAGACAAATATAAAGTACCAAGAATTTGTTTTGTAAATAAATTAGATCGAACAGGTGCTGACTTTTTCAGGTGTGTTGATATGATTAAAGATAGATTGGGCGCCAAACCATTGGTAATTCAAGTCCCTATTGGAATTGAAGCTTCTCTAACAGGAGTAGTAGACCTTGTAAAAATGAAAGCACAAGTGTGGAAAAATGAAGCTCTGGGTGCTGAGTGGGAGTACAAAGATATTCCCGAAGATTTAAAAGAAATATCTCAAAAGTACAGAACAGAATTGGTTGAAATGGCTGTGGAACAAGACGAAAAATTAATGGAGTCTTATCTTAATGGTGAAGAAATTAAAGAGGAAGATTTAGTAAAATGTATCAGAAAGGGAACACTAAACTTTGATTTTGTGCCAATTTTAACTGGATCTGCATTTAAAAATAAAGGCGTTCAACCTTTGCTCGATGCTGTTGTGAATTACTTACCTAGCCCAGTAGATATTGGATCTATAAAAGGGACTAAATTAGGTAGTGAAGATGAAGTTGATATGAAATTTGACGATAAAGAACCTTTTTCTGCATTAGCGTTCAAAGTTGCTAATGATCCTTTTGTAGGATCGCTTACGTTTATAAGGATATATTCAGGCACAATTAAAACAGGTACTGCCGTGTATAACTCCTCAAAAGAAAAAGAAGAAAGAGTTGGAAGAATGCTTCTTATGCATGCTAACTCAAGAGAAGATATTAAAGAAGCTAATGCAGGTGATATAGTTGCATTAGCAGGATTAAAAAATACAATCACTGGTCATACTTTATGTGATGAAGAAAATTCTATTCTTTTAGAACCAATGGAATTTCCTGATCCAGTAATCGAAATAGCTGTAGAACCAAAAACAAAGGCTGACCAAGAAAAAATGGGTGAAGCTTTGGGAAGATTAGCAAAAGAAGATCCTTCATTTAGAGTAACTTCAGATGAAGAATCTGGACAGACTATTATCAAGGGTATGGGTGAATTACATTTAGACATAATAGTAGACAGAATGAAGAGAGAGTTTAAAGTTGAAGCAAATGTAGGAGCTCCACAGGTCGCCTACAGAGAAACAATCGAAAATTCTTCAGAGGTTGAATACACTCATAAAAAACAAAGTGGAGGAGCAGGTCAGTTTGCTAAAGTGAAGTTGCTTGTCGAGCCACACGAGCCTGGCAAAGGTAGAGAGGTTGAAAGTAAAATTAAAGGTGGAGCTATTCCTAAGGAATTTATTCCTGGAGTTGAAAAAGGTATTGAAACAGTTTCAGACAGTGGAATTTTAGCTGGATTTCCTATGATAGATTATAAAGTCACAATTTTAGATGGTTTACATCATGATGTAGACTCAAGTGTTTTAGCTTTTGAATTAGCAAGTCGTGCATGTTTCAAAGAAGCATGTACAAAAGGTGGTCTAAAATTACTTGAACCAGTTATGAGAGTTGAGGTAGTGACACCTGAAGATTATATGGGTGACGTAATAGGAGACTTAAATAGTAGACGAGGTCAAATTAGCACTCAAGAACAAAGAGGTAATGCTACCGTTATTACGGCAATGGTTCCATTGGCAAATATGTTTGGATATATTAATAATCTGCGATCAATGTCTCAAGGAAGAGCACAATATTCAATGTTTTTTGATCACTATTCAAAAGTTCCACAAAACGTTCAAGATGAAGTAACAAAGAAAATAGCAGGTTAAAATGGAAAAGCAGAATATTAGAATTAAATTAAGAGCCTATGACAATAAAATCTTAGATGCATCTACAGAAGAAATTGTAAATACAGTTAAGAGAACTGGCGCTACTATCAAAGGCCCAATACCATTACCAACTAGAATTGAGAGATACACAGTATTAAGATCTCCTCATATTGACAAAAAGAGTAGAGAACAATTTGAGTCAAGAACTCATAAACGATTAATAGATATTGTTGAACCAACACCACAAACAGTTGAAGCTTTAATGAAATTAGATTTAGCTTCAGGTGTAGACGTGGAAATAAAGATTTAATTATGAGTGAAATAGCTTTAATTGGTAAAAAAATAGGCATGACAAGAGAATTTTATAAATCAGGACAGCTTATTCCTGTAACTGTCATTAAAATGGAAAAGGCAAGAGTAATCCAAGTAATTGAGGAAAAAAAAAGAGGTTATAACGCTGTTCAACTTGGATATGGCAAAATAAAAAATTCAAAATTAACAAAATCTATGAAAGGTTTTTTTTCAAAAAGAAATACTGAGGCAAAAAAAATACTAAAAGAGTTCAGAGTTTTAAATATTGACAATTACAAAGAGGGAAATGAGTTTGGCTTAGAAATTTTTAAAGACATTAAATTTGTGGACACAAAATCAAAAACTATTGGAAAAGGTTTTGCTGGTGCAATGAAAAGACATAATTTTGGCGGTTTAAGAGCTTCGCATGGAGTTTCAGTTTCGCATAGATCACATGGTTCGACTGGTCAAAGACAAGATCCAGGTAAGGTATTTAAAGGAAAAAAAATGGCAGGTCATATGGGAGATAAAATAAGAACTAAACAAAATATAGAAATAATTAAAACAGACCTAGATAATGAATTACTTTATTTGAAGGGATCAATTCCTGGTTCAAAAAATACAGAGGTATTAGTAAAAAAATCAGTAAAAAATATAAAAAAAATGACTGTTATGGAAAAAATCAAAGTTGCTGAAGAGGCAAAAAAAACACCTGAAAAAAAGAAGAAATAAATGAAAATAGATAAATTCAATTTAGATGGTAAAAAAGTCTCTCTAGAAGTTCTGGATAAAATTTTCGCGGCAAAAATAAATCATAGGTTGGTAAGTAATGTTCTTTATAAAACTAATGCAAATTATAAAGGCAGACATGCTAAGACAAAACAACAGAATGAAGTATCAGGACCAACTTCGAAAATATACGCTCAAAAGGGTACAGGTAATGCCAGACACGCAAGTAAAAAAGCTCCAATATTTATTGGTGGGGGTATAGCTCATGGCCCAAAAGGTCAATTGTCTTATAAAAAAAGAAAATTGAATAAAAGTGAAAAGAAAAATAGCATAAAGTCTTTAATAAGTGAAAAATTACAAACAAAAAACATTTTAGTATTTGATGATTTTAGTAAAGAAATAAAGAAGACTAAAGAAATGAATGCTCTCTTAAAAAAATTTGAAATTTCCAATTCTTTAATAATTTTAGATCAATCTTCAAAGCAAAAGATTGAAAAATCTATAAGAAACATTCCAAATTTAAAAGTAACCGACATAAATCATTTTAGTGCGTTTGATTTGATTAAATTTAAAAAAGTAGTTTTTACCGAAAGTTCTTTAAAAGATCTTGAAAGGAAATATTCATAATGGATAAAATACATTTATTTGACAAAATTTTATCTCCAATGGTGACTGAGAAATCAACAAATTTATCAGAACAAAACAAGATTGTTTTCAAGGTTCCTTCAAAAGCAAATAAGAAAAATTTAAAAAAGAATATTGAAAAAATTTTTAAAGTGAACGTTACAAAAATTAATATTGTTAATAAACAAAATAGAATAAAATTTACCAGAGGTAGGAAAACTAAGGTCTCTGGTTTTAAAAAAGCAATAGTAACCTTAAAAAAGGGTCAAAGTATTGACTTAACTACGGGAATATAAACAAGATGGGATTAAAAACTTTTAAAGCATATACGAAATCAACCAGAGGAACAATTTTAGTTGATAGATCTGGTTTATGGAAAGGAAAACCTTTTAAATCATTAGTTTCTCCTAAGAATGCGATGAAAGGTAGAAATAATTACGGAAGAATTACCTCAATTAATAGAGCCGGTGGACATAAAAAAATGTATAGACATGTTGATTTCTATCGAAAAAAATTTGATATGTCAGCTTTAGTTGAGAGAATTGAATATGATCCTAATAGATCGTGTTATATTATGTTAGTAAAATTTGAAGATAATTCTCACGCTTATTATTTAGCACCTCAAAAAATTAAAATTGGCGACAAGATTGAAAATGGATCAAAAAAAGAAATTAAAATAGGAAACTGTATGCCTCTGCGAGATATTCCAGTTGGAATAGATATTCACAATGTTGAAATTCAGCCAGGTGGTGGAGGAAAAATTGCAAGATCTGCCGGTGCATCTGTTACAATCAGCGGGATCGATGGAAATTATAGCTTAATAAAATTAGCTTCAGGAGAAGTTAGAAAAATAGATTCAAGATCGCTAGCAACGATTGGAGTTTTAACTAATCCAGATCAAAAAAATATTAAAATTGGTAAAGCTGGAAGATCAAGATGGCTAGGTAGAAGACCACACACCAGAGGTGTTGTTAAAAATCCAGTAGATCACCCACATGGTGGTGGAGAAGGTAAATCTGCTGGAGGTAGACACCCAGTTTCTCCGACTGGTCAATCCGCAAAAGGACTAAAAACAAGAGATAATAAAAGAACAGATAAATTCATCATTAAAAGAAGAAATAAAAGAAAGGATACCAAATAATGGCTAGAGCAATTTGGAAAGGGCCTTTTGTCGAAGACAGCTTAATGAAAAAAGTTGATAAATTTAAAACCGATCCAAAAAAAATACCAATTAAAACATGGTCAAGAAAATCAACAATTATTCCAGATTTTGTTGGAGTGAGTTTTTTAATTTATAATGGAAAAAAGTTTATACCAATCACAGTTTCTGAAGATATGGTAGGCCATAAACTTGGTGAATTTGCTCCCACAAGAACCTTTTTTGGGCATACGCCAGCGGATAAAAAAGCCAAACCAGCAGAAGCTGAAACTAAGAAGTAATTATGTCTAAAACAAATAAAATTAAAAAAAAGAACGATAAAACAGTTAGATCTATAAACAACAACATAAGGTCAAGTGTAAGAAAATTAAATCCAATATTAAAAGGTATAGTGGGTAAAAAAGTAGGAATAGCAATTAGAGATTTACAATTTTCTGAAAAAAGAATTACAAAAGAAATTTCAAAAACAATTAGTTCTGCTGTAGCCAATGCAGAAAACAATTTTCAATATGATATTGATAAATTAATCGTTAAAGAAGCTTATTGTGGAAAAAAAATTACAATGAAAAGATTTAGACCAAGAGCAAAAGGTAGAGCGGCGCCAATTTTGAAACCTTACTCAAGTGTTACTATTATATTGTCAGAATTTAACAAAGTGGAGAGTCATGGGTCAAAAAGTTAATCCTGTAGGTTTTAGATTAGGTGTAAATAGAGGGTGGGACTCTGTTTGGTATGCTAAAAAGAAAGATTTTGGAAATTATCTTATCGAAGATTTTAAAATAAGAGAATATATAAAAAAAAATGTAATTAATTCTGGTGTTTCAAAAGTAATGATAGAAAGAACGGCTAACAAGTGTTACGTAACAATTTATACTTCTAGACCAGGTTTTGTAATTGGAAAAAAAGGAAGTGATATAGATAAAATAAAAAACAATTTATCAAAATTTACATCTAATGAAGTTACCTTAAATATTAAAGAAGTTAAAAAACCGGAAACAAATGCCTATCTTGTAGCTGAAAATATAGCTCAACAATTAGTAAAAAGAATTTCATATAGACGTGCAATGAAAAGAGCGATGCAATCTTGTCTAAGGTTGGGAGCCAAGGGTATTAAAGTTTCAATAAGCGGACGATTAGGCGGAAATGAGATTGCTAGGACAGAATGGTTAAGAGATGGAAGTATACCATCTCATACTTTAAGAGCAGATATTGACTATGCTGAAGCTGAAGCTCTAACCACATATGGTATCATTGGAATTAAAGTTTGGATATATAAAGGAGAAGTTTTTGCTAAAGAATTTAGCCAAGAAACAAACAAAATAACACCGAAAGATATTAAGGAGTAAGATGTTACAACCAGTTAGAACCAAATGGAGAAAAGCTCATAAAGGTAGAATTCATGGCACAGCATCAAGAGCAAATTTTATAAATTATGGAGCTTACGCATTAAAAGCTCTTACACCAGAGAGAGTTACAGGTAAACAGATTGAGGCTGCAAGGGTGGCATTGACACGTCATATGAAGAGGCAGGGAAGAGTATGGACAAGAATTTTTCCTAATATTCCAGTATCAAAAAAACCTATTGAAGTGAGAATGGGAAAAGGTAAGGGATCTCCTGAATTTTATGCATGCAGAGTTAAACCAGGTAGAATTTTGTTTGAAGTTGATGGTGTTTCAGAAGAAGTTGCTAAGGAGGCATTATATAAAGCTTCAGCCAAATTACCTATTAAAACAAAAACGATTAAGAGGTTTGCTTAAATGAAAAAACAAGAGATAAAAAAATTATCAAAAAACGAAGCATTTAAAAGTGTAGAAAAATTTAAGAAAGATTTATTTAACTTTAGATTCCAAAAAATAAACTCTCAAATTACAAATCCAGCTAAGATCAAAGAAACAAAAAAATCTATTGCTAGATTAAAAACATTTTTAAAAGGAAAAATTGATGCCTAAAAAAATTTTAACAGGAGTTGTAGTGAGTGATAAACCAAACAAGACTATAACAGTTTTGGTTGAGAGAAAATATTCTCATCCGCTACTAAAAAAAGTAATAAGAGTAAGAAAAAAATATAATGCTCATGATGAAAATAATAAATTTAAAACTGGTGATAAAGTCTCAATAATTGAAAGTAAACCATTTTCTAAAAACAAAAAATTTCAAGTTATGGAGAGTTTAAAATAATGATACAAGTACAAACAGAACTACAAGTTGCAGATAATACAGGTGCGAAAAAGATAGAATGTATAAAGGTTCTTGGTGGATCCAAAAGAAGATACGCGAGTATTGGTGATACTATAGTGATTGCTGTTAAGGAAGCTATCCCAAAAGGTAAAGTTAAAAAAGGTTCAGTTCATAAAGCTGTGGTAGTAAGAGTAAAAAAAGGAATTCATAGAGATGATGGATCAAAGGTAAGATTTGATAATAATGCAGCCGTTCTTGTTGATGACAAAGGAAGCCAGTTGGGACAAGAATTTTTGGACCAGTTACAAGAGAACTAAGGAACAGAGGTCAAATGAAAATTATATCTTTAGCACCGGAGGTACTTTAATGATTAAAAAAGGTTTAAAAGTAAGAGTATTAACTGGTAAAGATAAAAAAAAAGAAGGTGAAGTAATTGAAATTGACAGAGCAAATAACAGAGCAAAAGTAAAAGATATTAATATGGTAAAAAAGCACGTTAAAACCACTAAAGAAAAAAAAGGTGGAATTTTTTCTAAAGAAGGCTTTATCCATATCTCTAATCTTGTTCTTTTAGAGAAAAAAATAAAAACTAAAAAAGCTGAAGGTAAAAAATAATGACACCAAGACTAAAAAATCTTTTTTATAAAGAAATTCAACCTGCTCTAAAAACTCAGTTTGGTCTCAAAAATTTATTTATGAGTCCTAAAATTGAAAAAATAGTTCTTAACATGGGTCTTGGATTAGATGGAAATGACTCAAAAATACTTAAATCTTGTGAAGAGGATTTGGCTAAAATAACAGGACAGAAACCTATTATAACTAAGTTTAAAAAGTCAGTAGCAAATTTTAAAACAAGAAAAGGATCAAATGCAGGATTAAAAGTGACACTTCGTAAAGATAAAATGTATGAATTTTTGGATAGATTAGTAAATATTGCATTACCTAGAATTAAAGACTTTAGAGGTCTTTCAGCTAATGGTTTTGATAGATTTGGTAACTATACATTTGGTATTAAGGAGCATATTATTTTTCCAGAAGTAAGTTTTGATAGGGCTGACAAGGTAAGAGGCCTTGATATAATTATTGTAATATCATCTAAATCAAAAGAACATAGTTTTGCATTATTAGAAAAATTAAATTTTCCATTCATAAAAAAAGGAGATAATTAAAATGGCTAAATTAAGTTCAATTAATAAAAACAATAGTAGAATTAAACTTTCAAATAAACTTTATAAAAAAAGAACATCATTAAAAAAAATAATTATGAACAAAAAATTACCACTAGAAGAAAGATTTAAAGCCCAACAAAAATTATCTAAACTTCCTAGAAATTCTGCTAAAACAAGAGTAATGAATAGGTGCCAGATTACAGGCAGACCTCACGGAGTTTATAGAAAATTAAAGATATCTAGAATTGCATTAAGACAACTTGGATTGCAAGGAAAGATACCTGGATTAGTAAAATCAAGTTGGTAGAAAGGAATATATGAGTTTAAGTGACCCGATAGGAGATATGATAGCA
>MDTD01112604.1_pt1 | contig 20781 bp, 17 predicted proteins | sample 811221 | NCBI WGS metagenome assembly MDTD01 (sample SAMN05326646, study PRJNA326480) | marine metagenome | isolation source: seawater | place: Pacific Ocean: South West | collected 2011
GCCACCTTTCCCGCGGCGTTCACACCATCACGATGGAGGTCACCGACGACCGTGCCGAGCACGCCAACCAAAGCAAATCCACCTCCATCCTGCTCACGGTCGACAACGCCGAGCCCGTGGCGATCATTGCTTCACCACCCGCTCAAACCTTCGACAGCTCCGAATTGATTTCCTTCTCTGCCAACGGTTCAGGCGACTACGACGCCGCCTGTTCCACCTTCCCTCTGGAGGGCGAATGGATTTGTGCACCGTTCGAGCCGGCCACCGGTTCGGAATTCCTCGTCGTCACGTGGACGAGCAGCCTCGACGGTCGATTGACGCCCGAAGGCGAAGACTGGTTGTTGTTCGAGAGCCGATTGGGCGCTGGCGAACACGAGATTACACTGAGTATTGATGACGGTATCCACGAACCCATCACGACCACCCGAACCATCACGGTCACGCCCTCTGCACCGGTGCTCGGCTTGGTCAGTCCACAACCCGGCACCGTTCATCCCTCTTCGACCACCTTCATGCTGGATGCCTCAGAGAGCGTGGACTTCGACGGCGACGACTTCACGATCACCTTGCGGTCCTCGGAAGCGAGCGAACCGCTGCTGGTCGATGTTGACCCCAACGAACAACACGCCTTCACGTTGAGCGCAGGCGAGCATCAGATGACGGTCACGCTCACCGACGATACCGGTGCCTCACGAGACGAAGGCTTCGCGTTGTCCGTCGTGGAATCTGCACCGGTTTTGGTGTTGATTTCTCCTGAAAATCGACAGTCCATTGTTCCCGGTGGGGCCTTGGTGCTCGAGGAGGCCTCTTACGATGCTGACAACGATTTGACCGTGCGCGAGTGGCGACACCATGCGCCGGAACTCAGCGAGCCAGAGGTCTTGTCCACGCGCTCAAAGGACGAACTCACGGGCTTGTTGCCCGGCGAATACCACCTCTCGCTCTACGTGGAGGACGCACGTGGAAACTCGGTTGAACAACACGTCAACATCACCTTGCAGTCCAGTCTTCCCTCACTTGACCGGAATTCTCTGGTGCTCAGCGCAGAGACCTTCAGGCAAAACGAACTCAACACCTTGACCGTTCGCGTGGCCCTCAGCGACCCTGACGGGACCACCGACGATGTCCGCGTGAACATCACCCTGGGTATCCAGCAATGGGAAGCCAACCTCAGCGATGATGATGGCGACGGTGTTTGGGAAGGCGTCATCGAATGGCGGCCGGAAACCACGGGTCGTCCCCTGATGAAAATCGTCGCCAAGGACGGGGTGGGCGAGAACGCAAACATTGACTTCATGTCGAGAAACCTCATCGTTGAAGCCCCTGAAACCGATGCCCGAGGCCTTCTCCTTGCTGCGTCTGCGTTGGGCTTCGTCAGTTTGGCTGGCCTTGCAGCCTTCCTCGTTTCCCGCCGTCGCCGCGCCAGGGAAGAAATCGAGTTGTTGACCTCATGGGACGCCTTTAGGGCGCCGAGCGCTGGCGCAAAGGATGCGGGTGCAAAAGACGTGCCGAACCTTGAAGGCAACGCCATGGACGGCACGCAGGAAGTGGAAGAAGAGAACGAGTTGGATCTCGACCTCGATTGACCGGATACGGCCTGCTGAATCGGGTGGCCTTTGCCTCAAATCCGAGTGATTTTGAACACGCTCAGGGTGATGCTCGAAAGACCTCTTTCTCGCTCATCCTCCAGTTCTATCCCCTCGAGGTGCTCAACCTCAAAACCATCCGAGAAGAAACGCTTCACGTCTTCATCGTGGAGAGCGAATGGCGGCCCTTCCATCTCGTGTTGGGGGTAGGCGTAGGTGATGAGCAGGCCGACGGCACCGGATTTTGTTTGCCGGCGGAGTTGTTCAACATAGGCATCTCTCATGTTCGCAGGAAGGGCGATCATCGCCGCACGGTCGTACCAAGCATCGGCTTGGACGGTGTGCTCTTCAAGCGCAAAGAGATCGCCTTGAATGAGGGTGAATGGAGGGCACACGTAGCGTTGATGGCCTTCCATTATGTCTTTTTCAGGGGTCATGCCGCCTTCCTCAAAGAAGGACTGCACCGCTTTGTCCACCAGCTCCAAACCGACGATGCGATGGCCTTGTTGGGCCAGCCACACCATGTCGAGGGATTTCCCGCAAAGAGGGACGAGAACCTCCGTTTCTGCCTCCAGTCCAAGGCTCGCCCAGTGTTTGAGCAACATGTCGTTGAACTCGGAGCGGTGCCAACCGATTTGCTCGGTTTCCCAACGGTTGTGCCAAAACTCCATGGACAGACCACTCAGGCTTGTTCGGGCAGGTTGTTTTTGGTTGAATCAGGGTTGCTGTCGAGCCCACCCCAAGGGGTTCGGGTTCGGTGAAGACCAAATCGGCGAAGGAAGAGGAACCTCAGGTTCTTCCATCCGTCGCCCCAGGTGTGAATTTCGGCTTCGCCAACGCGAGGCCGGTAAGGCACGGAGATTTCGATGGCCTTTTTCTTGCCAAGGTGTCGTCGAGCGAGGATTTTGATTTCTTCACTCAGCGGCATGCCGTCGTTGGTGGGGCGCATTTTCTCGTTGTCAAAGATGGACTTTCGGAAGACCCACATGCCCGTTTGGGAGTCCTTGATGCCGTACCAAAACAGCATACGAGCCGTGAACGAGAGCACCCAGTTTCCAAACCCGTGCAGGCCCGACATGGAACCGTCTTCGGCCAGCGTTAACCGGTCGCAGGTGATGAAGTCAAGGTCGTCGTCAAGCAGTCGCTTGACCAGTTCGGGCACCAATTCAGCAGGGTAGGTGCAGTCGGCGTCCATGGTGACGATGATGTCGTTCTTGGCGACATCAAAGCCCGTACGATAGGCTCGGCCGTAGCCCTTACGAGGCTCCAAATGCACGCGAATGTCCTTTTCGAGAGCGATTTCTCGGGTGCGGTCGGATGAGTTTCCATCAACGATCATAATTTCGAGGTCCTCGCACCATCCCCTAGGGATGGCGTCGATGGTCGGCCCCAAGGCTTCCTCTTCGTTTCGGGTTGGCAAAATCACGGTGACGGACACCGGTAGCACATCGCCCATGTCGCTTCCACCCGAGGATTGACCTTCAAAGGTTTGGCTCAAAGCGTGAGTATCCACTCACCGGACTCAATGACATTCAAATGCAGGTTCCTTGTGGTTCTCAGCATGCACATTGCCATGGTCTCGGGCGAGTATCCTCCTCGCTGGGGAGGCATTGGCTCGGTGGTCTACCATTTGGCAGGTCATCTCGCCCAGCGCGGACACGATGTAACCGTCATCACGCGTACCCACAAACAAGCCACGCCTCAACAACCGGGTGTGTCTGTCTTACACGTTCCTTGGCTCAAGGCCCCCATGGCCTTCACCCGTTCCTATGGAAAGCACGCCCTGACCGAACTTCGCCGCCTTCACCAGGTCAAACCTGTGGATGTGGTTCACACCTTGCTCCCGCTGGTCAGTTGGACGGCCAAGGAATACCTCTGGGTGGAGGAGAACATCGCACCGGTGGTCTCCGCCCTCAACGGCAGTTGGATTGGCGAGCGTGAGGGTATGAAACTGGCCGCACGCCACAACGAGGCTGCGACGTGGAAGAACCCGAACGATTTGGCCATTCTTTTGACGGGCGGCTATTACGCCAAGTACGAACAAGCGGGCATGGAGCATTCCAGCGTTTCCGTGGCTATCTCGCAGTCAACGCGCAGAGAATTTGAGCAGTGGTACAAGCCACCCGAAGATTGGGTGTGCGAAACGGTGCTCTACGGCGTGGACCACAAGGTGTTCCGTCCCATGAACCACGATCATGAGGAGGAACAACTCGCCTACGAGGCCCTTCGAAAATCCTACGATGCGGCAGACGAAGCGGCTTTGACGGGACGTCCGGACACCGAAACGCCCCTGCTCTTGGCCGTTGGCCGGCTGGTCGCACGCAAAGGCCATCGTACCCTCCTGAGGTCCATGCCCTCCATTCTGAAGCAACACCCCGGTGCTCGGCTGGTCATCATCGGACGCGGCCACATGCGCAAGACGCTCTTGAGGCAAGCGAAACGCTTGGGCATCGCCCATGCCGTTCACATTCAACCAGGGATGAGTTTTGAGCAACTCGCCTTGCATTTCCGGTCGGCCGACCTCGTGATTTACCCCTCCTATTACGAGGGTCAAGGCTTGATTCCACTCGAAGCCTTGGCCAGTGGCACCCCCGTGGTCACGGTCGACCAAGCTCCACTGACGGAGATGATCGATGAAGAGGTCGGTGGCTTGTTTGCTTGCGGCGACCACGAGGACTTGGCAAGGGCCGTCAACCGCTGCTTGGACCACCCGGAAGAACGGACCTCACAGATGGAGAAAGGTCGTCAGCGTGTGCTCGACCGATTCACCTATGAGCACAACGCCGAAGCCTACGAAGCCATCTATGCCTCGCTGTTTGAAGGCTGATGATACCGTGAGCGTAAGGTCATTATGAGGGGTTAGGGTCCCCGCACCATGCAGGGACGAGCGCTCTTTCTTTCGGTGATGGTCGTCACCCTCTCGCTTTCGGGATGTTTCGGTGAAGAAACGGCGGTCCCTCCTGTGGTTGAAGAAGAGCCGACCGATACTCGGGTCTTCGTCACTGACCGCTATGGGCAACCCGTTGACATGCCTCTCGTTGACATGACCTTCCAGTTCAGTGATGTTGGTGAAACAGGCAAAGAGCCCAGCATCGGCATCACCTCGAGCGGCTGTATTTTCTTCATCGCCATGGAGAAGGTGATGCGTTCGTGCGATGGCGGTGCGACATGGGAGGAAACCCAAGACCCCGTCATGTGTTCACCCACCACCAGTGACCCCTATGGTTGGGTTGACCCCATCACCGACCGCGTCTTTGGCGTCCAGATGATCGGTCTTGAGACATCGTGGATTTGCTGGAGCGATGACGATGGTGAGACCTGGATGGGCAACCCCCACGACTCTGGGACCACGCCCCTCAACGACCACATCAAACTGGCCAGTGGCCCGTGGACCAGCAGCGGCTACGGTTTGGTGGGTCAAATCACAAGCAGTTTCTATGAAACGGCCGTGTATTACTGCTACAACAAATTGGCCGGTATCTTCTGCTTCACCAGTTATGACGGCGGTGCAACCTTTGAGACAGGCGGTCAAATCATTGGCCTCGCCACCACCAACGGAGGCTTACACGGCGCCATTTCCACAGCCCCTGACGGCACCGTTTACGTCACGCCTCGTGTCGCTACACCCACGGTCATCGTATCCAAGGACAACGGCTTTTCGTGGTTTGAGCGAACCATGGGCGAGGACGTGAACACCCCAAATCCCCGCAAGAATTCCGAGGTCTCCACCGACACCGCCTCCAATGCGTACCACGTGTGGACGGGGGCTGACGAAGGCGTCTACATGTCGCGCTCGACCGATTCAGGAGAAACATGGGAACAAGAAAGCATCCGGATTTCTCCAGCCGGCGTGATTTCGTCGGTGTTCCCTCAAACCGATGCGGGCGACCCCGGTCGTATCGCCATCACCTATTTGGGCAGCGAAAACAGCGAGATGCTCAATCAATCCGACATCGATGGCAACCCGTGGGACGGCAACGCTCACTACGCTCCCAACAACGCCACGTACCACCTCTACATCACCTACAGCCTGAACGCCCTCGATGACGAGCCCATCTTCCACACCTACCGAGTGACCGACGATCCCGTTCAGCGAGGTTCCATTTGCTTGAATTCGGGTGATTGCCGAGACATCGGAGGCTCAAACCGCAATCTGCTTGATTTCAACGACCTTCACATTGACCGTGAAGGGCGCGTTTACGTTGCCTTTGCCGACGGTTGCACAGGGGAATGCACCACGAAGGAAGGCGCGAGCGCCGAGGACTCCAGAGACGGGCGCGGCGCTGTGTACTATCTCGCTGCAGGACCAAGCCTGCTCGAGGAATTCGGCACCATGGCGCCTATCATGCAATGAGGCGCTTCAAGCAAAGATGCGGGCTCGGAGTTTTCGCAGACTCAGTCGAACACCAAGCAAGGCTTTGCGCAGGGTGGACAAGCGCACGGGATGTGTGAAGACATCGCCAGAGCGTCGAACGATTTCGTTGAGAATTGAGGTGTAGGCATCCGCCATGATTTCAGGTTGCACCCGTGCTCGCCCGTCCAAGTAGCCAAACAACTGGTTAGCTGAAGACTGATGGCGCTTGATGACCTCGACATATTCTACGATGAAGCCCTTCCACGCCAGGGTGTTGGCAATGTTGCCAGAGCGCAACATTTCGGTCGTGATGTTGTGGGACGCCAAGATGTCAAGTGGGAGGTAAATACGGCCCCGTTCCATGTCCTCGTTGATGTCTCGCAAGACGTTGATAAGTTGCATTTGGATGCCGAGGTCAATGGCGTGGAGTCGGGCTGCTCGGTCTTCGTAGCCATAGATTTCGATCAAAATGAGGCCGACAGCAGAAGCGACCTTGTAGCAGTAGGAGCGAAGTTCGTCCCATGTTTTGTTGGCCACGGGGTAGAGGTCATCCTCCATTCCTTCAATGACGGTTTCAAAATCATTGAGCTTGATGGTGTAGCGCTCAAAGACGTCTTGGAGTGCAATAAAGATGGGATGGTCGTCAACCGTGATGTTATGTTCACTGGCGGCGTGGAGTTTGAGGCGAATGTCCACAAGGGCCATCATGCGCCTTCGGTGCTCGTCTGAGGAGAGCGAGGGCGAGGCGCCAGCATGAATTTCAGAAACGATTCGCTGACGCTCATCGGTGGCCAGTCGCAATTCGGGAGTTTCGAGGATGGTTGGCTCTTCATCTCCATCGACGATGTCATCCACCCATCGGCAGAGAGCATAGACGGCGTGAACCGCTCGCCGCTTGTCGGGCTGAAGGGCGCTAAATGAGGAATAGAACGTTGTCGAGGCGTTGCGACAGACCGTTTCGCAATAGGCGTAAGCCCGGTCAAGGTCGCGCTGCTCCATCGTAAACCCTCACGCAGATGTTGGTGTTCCGCTGGACGGTTCTTTTGAGGTTTTGTTCAGTGCGGCACGGCCTTGCTTGGAGCGCTTACGACTCTCGAACCACGTGTCAACACCGTTCCAATCGGGGATGATGCCGAGGCTGTCAAGGAGCAATTTGCTGCTGATTCGAGCCGATTCGTAAATCACGGGCAATCCGCTTCCGGGGTGGGTTCCACCGCCGACGAGGTAGAGGTTGTTGATCTCGTCGAACTGGTTCTTGGGTCGTCGCCAGAGCATTTGGTCGAGGCCGTGTGCGAGATTGAACACGGCTCCACGATAGCAGTGGTCGCCCCAGTCCTCGGGGGTGATGATCATCTCGGTCACGATGTGGTCTCGGAGGTTCTCGAAGCCGAGCTTGGCTTCAATTTGCTCAAGGACACGGTCGCGGTAAGCGTCTTTTTCTTTGTCCCAGTCAATGTTCTCGTGAATGTGGGATACCGGGACGAGAGCGTACACCGTTGAGCAACCCTCGGGTGCCAAACTTGGGTCGACCACGCAGGCGTTTTGAACGTAAACCGAGGGGTCATCCCAGGTCAATTTGTGGTTCTTCTCAATGTCCTCAAGATTTTGTTCGTAATTCGAAGAGGCGTAGATTTGGTGGTGAGGGAGGTCTTCGTAGACCTTGTCAATGCCGAGGTAAATCATGAAAGTCGAGCAGGAGTACTTTTTCTTGTCCAGTTTTTTGTTGCTCCACTTCTTGCGAACGGTGTCGGGGAACAATTGCGTCATGCCGTTGGCAAAGTCGGCGTTCATCACGACCTTGTCGGCGAAGAACTCGCCTTCTGAGGTGCGCACGCCTTTGATGGTCTTGCCGTCCATGATGACGGATTCAACGGCCTCGTTCATTCGGAAGGTCACACCGAGGTCTTTGGCGATGGAGGCCATGCGTTCACTGACGCTGCCCAGTCCGCCCATGGGGTGGAAAATACCGTATTCGTACTCGAGGAAAGCGAGCATGGTGAAGAGGCTGGGGCAGTTGAACGGCGACATACCGAGGTACTTGGTTTGGAAGGACATGGCCAGCATCAACCGGTCGTCATCGAAGAGTTTCATCAGGTCGCCCGCCACCGAGCGATGGGGTCGAAGCACGCTTGAGACTCGCATGGCGCGCTTGGACAGGAGGTCGGTTGGACCGTACCATGGCTCTTGGAGACACGCCTTGGACTTCTCGAGTTTGAGGCGATTGTCGGCCACGTAACGTCGGAAGGCGTCGGCGTTGTTGTCGCCGGAGAGCTCCCTGATGCGTTCGGTCATTTGGTCGAGGTCGCTGGTGCAGTCCAGTTGACCGCCTTGGCCGAAGATAAGCCGGTAGTTCATGTCAAGTCGGTGCAGGTTCAACTCTTCGTGGGCGTCCATGCCGACGGCCTTGAAGATGTCTTCAATCACTTCGGGGTAGTGGAAAAAGGTCGGGCCCAAGTCAAATTTGAAGCCCTCCCGGTCGAACACTTTGTTGCGTCCACCGACGGACGATGAGCGCTCAAACACGGTGACGTCCACGCCCGATTTTCCGAGCAACAATGCCGAGGCTAATCCGCCCGGACCTGCACCGATGATTGCAACTTTTGGACGCGCGCTTCCTGCCATATCCGTCTCTTGCTCATTGAGCATATAAAGGGCGGTTTATGTCCTAAAAAAATCCCAAAAAATAACATCTCAAGAACCGGTTTGTACGATGCTGTTCGGGTCAATCAAAACGGAGAACTCATCCAAATACGGTCCCATCGAACTGATCAAATCCACATCGGGATGGCCTTTGAGCACCATGCCGTCCATGTACATCAGGGAACGAATGATGGGAAACGCCTCCTCACCAAAAGCGCAGCCTGCGAGAACAGCGGCTTTGACGGTCTTCATCATCTGCTCGGTCAACGAGACCTCACTGACCGAGGTCCCGACAAAGCCATCGTAGAGTTCGGTCATCGAGTCGTAGTATGTCTGGAGCGTTTTCCCTTCCGGTCGAACGGCGGCCATGGTGAGCATGGCATCAAAGGCGTTCTGCAGGTCGCCCTTGGCGAGGAAATAGAAGAATCCAAACAAAGCATTGCGAACATGTTCTGGAGCGTTGCAAATGGCTCCGGTGTCAATGAAATGGAAGTTTCCTTCGTCGTCCATCATTGCATTACCGGGGTGGAGGTCGCCGTGAAAAGTTCCAAGACCGAACATAAAGGCTCCATGGATTCGGAAGAGTTCGAGCATGTCCGGCCACGTAAGGGTGTTGTTTTCGAGATGCTTTTCCAGCGTGGGGTGGGTGATTTCCTCCATCACCAGTATGTGCTGGTTGGACAGTTCTTCCCACATTTTTGGAAATTTAAGTTTGGGCATGGGAAAGTGCGCCTCAATCGCCTTGGATTTGGCGATGAGTTGGTTTCGACCATCAATTTCGTTCAGAAGGTTCAGTTCCCGCAGGGTGTAATCCTCGATGTGCGCCAGGAGGCCAATCGGGTTGCCTACCTTGCGCAGACGGGGGTTGAAAAACAGGCCCATGCGAATCCATCGCTTCATTCGGCGAACATCTCTTCGGAAGGACGCCTCAAAATCTGCTTTGATGATCTTGACCACGACCTTGGTGCCGTCTTTGAGTACGGCGCGATGAATTTGGCCGATGCTCGCTGCGGCGAAGGGATTTGGCTCAAAATGCTGGAATTGGTCGAGAAAATCCGCTGGTGCAAAGCGTTTCAGGAGTTTTTGCGTGTCTTCCTCTGGAATGGTAGCGGCTCGGCTGTACAATCGCTGGAGCTCAATGCAACGTTGTGGGTCAACCAAATCTGGACGGAGGGCGAAAATCTGGCCGAGCTTGACCGCCAGCAGGCCCATGGATTGGATGGCGTCGATATCAACCGGCTTTTTGCCCTTGATTTGCCGGAAGAACCGCAAGAAGGTGACGAGTTTCATGGCGTCACCCGCTCAATCGACCAGTTCAATGGTGTTCAGTTCATGGCGGTGAATGAGGTAGCGCCACAGGTCGTCTTTGTCGCCATTTCCATCAATGCGCTGAATGACGACATTTGCTTCTTTGGCAAAGCGGGTTGAGAGCGCACCTTCGATGATGCCGTCATCCATCTCCCACATCGGTAGGGCGTCAGGGTCCTCAACCGGTGGATGATTCAAGCCGACGACGACATGGAATTGGGGGTCGACATCGTACTGAAGCAAGCCGAGACCGGCGTGCTCCCACCAGTCCATCATCTCGTCAAGGAACTCGATGTCATTTTCTATAGAACGGAGTGAGAAAGCGATTTCCTGGCCAACACGGTTACCGATTTGGCGCAGCATCCGACTGATATCAATGCCCAAGACCTTGAGGTTCGAGAGTTTCCCTTCGGTCAATCGCATTCGGGCTTCGTTGACTTCATTCCCCGCAGCAAAGAAGGCCTCGGGGTCAAACGGGGTGTCTTCCTCGGGGAGTTGACCGTCAAACCCGAGGGCGACGGAGACGTTCTTCAGGAAGGAGCCTTCACCGATCGTCAATCGCAATGGGTCGTTGATTTGGTTCTCCGTGAACCGAGCACGGGCGGTTGCCAACGGAACAGCGCCTTCCCAGATGGCATCGATGAGGTGAAGGTGTGCCTGCGTGAAGGGTCCGGACTCAATGATGAGAGCAGCGTCTTCCTTGCCTCGTCCGACCGGGTTGTCTTCGATGTTGAGGTATTGAATGACCTCGGCCTGGTCTTGAACAAAACCCAGCGAATCGAGTTCATCGGAGTGCCGAACATCGATGCTGCTGTCAAGTTGGTCAAAGAAACGCAGGGTTCGTCCGTCAAGGTGGGTGATGATTTGGACCACAACGCCTCGGACGGCAGCGGTGTTGACCGCTTCCAAAGCGTCAGGACTTCGGCAGAGGTGAAGGATGCCGAATTGACCCAGCAAAAGGATCAACCGCTCCTCGGCTTCGTTGGCCATCTTTTGGAGTCGGTTGTAGATGTGCGACCTCTCTTTGAGGACGGCGAAGCGAGGGTCGTCAATATCCCGGCGTTGTTTCTCGTAGGATGCATCGGTCTCTGTGATGCCTTTGGATAACTCCTCAAACCCATTGACGAGGCGGTCGAGTTGTTGTTTTCGTGATTGGATGATGTGTTCCATTGCCTCGTTGATACGCAGGCTGGAAAAGAGCATGGGTCGGTCGGCCGTTGCCGTTACAATGCCCATTTCTTGGAGTCGGGAGAGGCTATTGTAGGCGTCCAGTCGGGTGGTGTTCAACTCCTTGGCGAGTTCAGAGGCTTTCATTTTGGGGCGAGAGCCGAGGATCATGATGGAGCGAACTTCACGCTCGTTCAAGCCTGCTTCGAGGAGCAGTTCATCCCACATCAATCATCACCTCTGACTTTGGAGATGTCGGCCAAGATCCTGGCAACGTGTCGGCGAGGGCGGAACAACCAGTCGTAGACATAGCGAATGGTGTTATCGGGGCCAATCAAGAACGAGGATTTCGCAGGGAATTGACCGAGATGAAGGGGCACGTTGAATTGCTTGCCCACCGTTCGCTCGGGGTCAGCCAGCAAAGGAAACGGCAGGTCGCCGAGCGAGGCCTTGAATCCCGCCAATTCTTCTCGCGTCCCCGGGCCGATTCCGACAATGGAGCAACCCACGGAAGCGAACAAATCGTGCTGTTCCTTGAAGGTCAAGCAACCTCTCTTGCAGGTCGGAGAATTGTTACGGGAGTAGAAGAACACAATGCGCCATGTCCCGTCGAGGGACGTGCTGTCAAAGACCTCTCCTTCTTCGTTTTCAAGAGCGAAACTGGGCGCTTGTTGGCCGACGATGTTGACTTTCATATTCAGGCCTCAGTTGGGGAGGATGTGGCCCATCCGGGCCCCTTTCGTTTGCATGTAGTGGCGGTTTTGGGCACACTGGCCGACGATGATGGGGATGCGATTGGACACCTCGATACCATGGTCCATGAGTTGGTTCCGCTTGTCGGGATTGTTTGTGGCCAATTCCACGGATGAGACGCCCATGGTGTAGAGCATCTCAGCTGCGAAATCGTACTTCCGTGCGTCAGCGGGAAGGCCGAGGGCGAGGTTGGCGTCAAGGGTGTCAAGGCCGGCGTCCTGGAGTGCGTAGGCCTGCATCTTGGCGTACAGCCCAATGCCTCTTCCTTCCTGACGCATGTAGGCGATGGCGCCTTGTCCGCGGGCTTGGATGGCTTTCATCGAGGCATGGAGCTGTGGGCCGCAATCGCAGCGCTTGGAGTGAAATGCGTCCCCTGTTAGGCACTCGGAGTGAATGCGCACGAGCGGAGAACCGACGCTCAGGTCACCCAAATACAACACGCAGTGTTCTTCACCGCCAACGGGGTCACGGAAGGCTCGGATGCGAAAATCGCCGAATTCCGTGGGCAATACGGCATCGGCATCGGGAGCGTTGTCTTTAGAGATAATTGGTGGGCTTTCCATGTTACAAAATCTGTTGAGTTTGTATATAAACACTCGTCTTTTCCTTCCTAGGGCGTAAACCGCTCTTGATATACTCGGTCGTGTGAATGCTACTTATGCCTTCATTACTATGTGACCTTGGGGTGGCAGCCAGGGTTGTTCAAGATGGCAAAATTCTCCTTGTTCAGGAAGCCTCTGGAACCTACCAAGGAAAGTGGGGTCTGCCCAAGGGCCATGTCGATCCGGGAGAGAGCCCTGAAGCAGCAGCGCTGCGAGAACTCCACGAAGAAACCGGCTACTCGGGCTCCGTCATGGGGCTGGTGGGCGTGCGCACAGCGTTGCGCAAGGACCACCCAGCGGTGTTTTTGTGTTATGATGTTCATGTCGAAGGCCACCATCACCCCGCTGCCACCGACGAAATCTCATCCACGACGTGGTTCTCCTTGACCGAACTTGGGGGCGTGGATTGGGTTTCAGAAACCATGCAGCAGTTGGCTGTTGACGGGTTGACCGACCGCATCGTTCTTCGGAACCATTCTGGTTTAACTCATCGCAAGACGCCTTATGCGGTCTACCGCACCAGCATGTCCTCTTCGCTCCGCCCGGGGGGTGAGCGTTGATGATTCCCAGCAGCCGTGTTCAAATCCATGGCGTACCCAACGAGAACGGTGATGTGGTGGTTTACTGGATGACCACTGCACGTCGGGCGCAGTGGAACCACGCTCTTCAGCACGCCATTGGTTTGGCCAAAGAACACGACCTTCCTTTGGTGGTCATTGAATGTCTTGCCCTTCAACACCGCTGGGCCAACGACCGAATCTCGACCTTTGTTCTCCAGGGCATGGTGGACAACCGAACTGCTTTTTCTGGCAGCAATGTCACCTACATTCCCTACGTGGAAACCAAGCGAAAGGAAGCATCGGGACTTCTCAAAGCATGGTTGGAGCATGCTCGTATTTGCGTGATCGATGACTATCCGACCTACTATCCAAAACATGTGCTTGATATTGCGCTCTCGGTCATCCCGTGCGAAATTCACGTTGTTGATTCAAACGGATTCATGGCCATGCGGGCTCAAGGCAGGGATTTCTCCACGGCCTATTCCCTCCGCCGGCACTTGCACAAAACCATTCGCGAGCACATGCACGAATTCCCCCATCGTCGACCACTCGAGTTGGCAACAAACCTGCCTGATTTTGACATGGCTGTGGCCAAAGCCATCTTTGCTCAAACAAATACACCAATGACGCCCTACGAGTTCCTTTGGCGAGTTTCCGAAGGTGGAGACATCGGCCGGGAGGCCCTTTCCACGCTCCGAATTGACCACGATGTCCACCCTGTTATCGGGAAGCGTGGAGGCTATGTCGAGGGCCGACGTCGTTGGAAGGAATTCTTCGCTGACCGCTTGCAAGCCTATCATGAAAAACGGAATGAACCTCAAGAACGAGGGGCGAGCGGTCTTTCACCTTGGCTCCATTTTGGCCATGTCAGTGTCCACGCTATTTTGTACGACATCTTCACCCACCACCGGTGGGATGTGAGCATGGTCAACCCCCCCAACGACGGTCGTCGTCGAGGCTGGTGGGGCTTGCCCGAACCCGTCGAGGCCTTCCTCGACCAAATCATCACGTGGCGAGATATCGGCTTCATCCATTGCGCCATGGTGGAGAACCACACAGAATACGAATCGCTCCCCGAGTGGGCAAAAACCACACTTGGCGAACACGCCGATGACGAGCGACCTTACCTTTACACGCTCGAGGAACTTGAGACGGCTTCAACCCACGACCCGCTTTGGAACGCAGCACAAAACCAACTCCGTCATGAGGGCATCATCCACAATTACCTCCGCATGTTGTGGGGGAAGAAAATTCTCGAATGGTCACCAGACCCCGAAACGGCCATGGAATGGATGATCGTCCTCAACGACAAATGGGCGCTTGATGGCCGTGACCCCAATTCCTACACCGGTATCGGATGGGTGATGGGCAAGTTTGACAGAGGCTGGACTGAACGGGCCGTGTATGGAAAGATTCGCTGCATGACAAGCGCCTCCACCGCTCGGAAATTCAAGACCAAGGGCTACGTTGAGAAATACAACGCGCTGAGCGAACCCTCCACGGCTCTCGGCTCAGGTCCATCGTTCTACTCAGCCCACCAGTGAGGATTTTTCATGCCCGTCTACCAACACGTTGCTGCTTACGATGCTGCGGTGGAGGATGTTTGGGCGTGGTACGACAGCCCTGGTGCCTTCCGTCGCATCATGCCCGAGTGGGAAGGCATCCGTCCGATACAAGCAGGCGCCCTGGTGAACGAGGCCAAGACGAAGTTCCGTGTTCAACTCGGGCCGCTACGCCCCATGTGGGTCGCTCGTCATTACGATGTGGTGCCCGGCGAGGTGTTCAACGACGTGATGGAGAAGGGGCCGTTCGGGGCTTGGGACCATGAGCACCGCTTCGTGTCAACGGGAAGTGGGACCAGCGAAATCCGCGACACGATTCATTGGAAACTGCCCTTTCATCCGCTGACCTTCTGGACAGCACCCTTCACGGTGAAGGGGCGCATGAAGCAGATGTTTGCTTACCGCACGCTTCGGGTGCAAGAAGACCTGAAACGTATTGCCATGTACGCTGACCAACCCAAACAAAAGGTCCTCATCAGCGGCTCAACCGGCCTGATTGGCATGCAACTCACGGCCTTTCTCCAAGCCGCAGGGCATGATGTTACTCGACTTGTCCGACCCTCGACCAAATTGCCCTCGGATGTGCAACACGAGGCTTGCGTCGTTTGGAACGACCAAACGGGTGAGGTGTTGGAGGGGAGCATGGAAGGCTTTGACACGGTCATTCACCTCGCTGGCGCAGGGATTGGTGATAAGCGATGGAACGCCAAGCGAAAAGCCCTCATCGAGTCCAGCCGAACGGTGCCGACCAAGCAACTAGTTGACCTGTTTGACCGTCTTGAACAACCACCGAAGACCTTCTTGTGTGCTTCAGCAGTCGGTATTTACGGCAACAGAGGCGAGGAAAAACTGACCGAGAATTCTGCTCCCGGCGAGAACTTCTTAGCCACAACCTGCTTGAACTGGGAAGCCGCTGGTGCCGCAGCCAAAGAAGCAGGCATCCGAACCGCATGGATTCGAACCGGCATTGTCACGACGCCGATGGGCGGTGCGTTGCAAAAGCTTCTGCTGCCGGCAAAACTTGGTGCCGGTGGCCCAGCAGGTGGTGGTCGCCAATACTATTCTTGGATCTCCTTGGACGACCAAATTTACGCCACCTATCACCTGATGATGAACGAATCTTGTGAAGGCGCTTACAATTTCACAGCGCCCGAACCGGTCACGCAAAAGCAGTACGCCAAGGTATTGGGGCGCGTTTTGCGCCGTCCAGCCTTCGCACCTGCTCCGGGTTTCATGCTGAAATTGATGCTTGGAGAAATGGCCCAAGCCTTGGTGCTCGACGGCCAGCGGGTGTTTCCAAATCGCCTTCTTGAGAGCGGCTATGTGTTCCAGCACAACGACCTCGAAAGTTGTCTTCGTCAATGCCTAGGAAAGCAGCGATAAGGCTGAAACCACGAGACGAACGCAGGCGTTCGCTTGATAATCCGAATGCCCATCAGCGCACATGGCCGGTCGAGTCGCCATCGTGCTTCTCCTCGGCCTCGCGCTGCTTCATTTGCCCGTGGCCAGTGCTGACGATTCCCCAGCGAGCGCCAACGGTTTGACCGATGGTGTGTCGTCCAGTGGCTATGTTTGCGACCCCAACGGATGCTCGCCGACCGACAAACAAGACTACTGGAAAATACAAGGGAAAAAGGGCGATATTGTACAAGTCACCTTTTCTGGAAGCATGAGCAATGCGGCGTGGTGGTGCCCCGGTGATGGATGGGAAGGTATCTTCACCATGGGCTCCGTTTCTCAAAACGTTGATGATGGCTCTCCCTCATCCACACTTTCAGCCACGCTTTCCACAGCGGGTGAAATCCTGCTCAAAGTAGAGGGTAAAGATTCGTGGTGCCATGACGGTTTCGATTACACACTCACGCCCTCCATCGACAAGACCAACCGAGATTCGGACGAAGACGGCTTTATCGATACCGAAGACGACTGCACCAACGAGATTGGAACCTCCACCAACGACCGCAAAGGTTGCACCGATTCGGACGGTGATGGCTGGTCGGACCCCGATAGCGGATGGGGCGTCCAAAACGGCGCAGATGCCTTTGCAAGTGAATCCTCACAATGGTTGGATTCCGATAACGATGGCTACGGAGACAACCTAGAGGGCTATCAGGGCGACCACTGCCAATTCAGCCGAGGCTACTCCACTTCCGACCGCTTTGGTTGCGTTGACTCCGACGGGGATTCGTATTCCGACCCCGATCCCGGCGGCTTGAACGGCTACGAGGCTTGGTTTGCCCACCCAGCTGGTAAGGCCGACGCCTTCGCTTACGACGCCTCGCAGTGGAACGACACCGATGAGGACGGCTTCGGGGACAACTGGGATGACGCTTCTCTCAACGACACTCGGTTGCTTTGGGGCATCGGGCAATTTGTTGACAATGCGACCCAACCCGATGCTTGCCCCTTCATCCGAGGCTTCTCCACAGCAGACCGCTACGGTTGCGTTGACACCGATATGGACACCTTCTCCGACGGGGATGAAAACTGGACCATTGACAACGGCTCCGATGCCTTCCCGCTCGAGCCCACGCAGTGGTTGGACACCGACCGAGACGGTTGGGGCGATAACCAAAGCCTCGGCGCACAGCGAATTGATGATTTCCCGGTCAATCCGACGCAATGGCGCGACACCGATGGCGATGGCTGGGGCGATAACCAAACCTACGGCGCCACCCAAATTGATGACTTTCCCTTCGTCCCCTCTCAGTTCAGGGATTCCGATGGGGACGGTTACGGCGATAATCTCACCGGATTTGAGGGGGATGTCTGCATTGATTCAACACCCGAGGAGGTCGATTCAGGATGGATCAGCCGATTTGACCGTTTAGGCTGTCGAGACGTTGACCGGGACGGGTATTCAGACCCAACCGAACTCTGGATTGCTCATCCTGCTGGCTTCGCCGACGCCTTCCCCGATGACCCATCTCAATGGCACGACACCGATGATGACGGTTATGGCGATAACGAGGAGTATTTCGACGGGCAAACATGGAGGTCATCCTATCGTCCGGACGGTTGCCGAACCACCATGGGAGAATCCACGTTTGACCGATGGGGCTGCCCTGATGCTGATGGCGATGGCTGGTCTGACCCAACGCCCTACTGGCTGGCCAGCCCAGGAGGTTCAGGCGATGCTTGGCCCGATGACCCAACCCAATGGCACGATGCTGACGGTGATGGGCGAGGCGACAACCCTCGAGGTACCACGGCCGATGTCTGTCCGTCGGTTGCCGGAACATCAGTGGGTCCCTCTGCTGGGGGCGATCGCTGGGGCTGCAAGGACACCGACGGCGATGGTTGGTCGGACCTCGGCGATGCCTTCATTCACGAGCCGACACAATGGCGAGATTCCGACGGCGATGGTTTCGGAGACCGTCTGGCCGGTCATCAAGGCGATGCGTGTCCCGAAATGCGTGGGACCTCACTCCTGGACCGATTGGGTTGCCGCGACACCGATGGCGATGGCTGGTCCGACCCGACCGATGCTTGGCCCGCCCATCCGTTTGGCATGGGCGACGCCTTCCCCACCGAATCACTGCAGTGGATGGATTCGGATGAAGACGGGTTTGGCGACCTTCCACTGGGTGCTTTCCGGGACGACTGTCCAAACGAGGCAGGGTCCTCTACGAGAGACGTTCAGGGGTGCCCCGACCAAAATGGAGACGGTTGGTCCAACACCTACGGTGAATTTGCTGCAGCCATCGCTATCATGGGCGAAGACCCGGCTGCTTCGTGGTTGACCTATGCGGTCATCACCGCTGGTTTCCTGCTCGGTGCCATCGCCGCTTTCTTTGTGCGCGGAAGCCGTCGCCGAAGCGCCATGTTTGAGCAATTGATGCAGGAGAAGGAAATCGAACTCATGAACGCCCCGGGCATCGGTGAACCGGTTCCCGAACTGATTCCTTTGGACCAATTGCCGCCCTTGCCTGTAGCACCGGAAGGTGATGCCGATGCGTGAGACCAGCAATCGCCTGCCAACGGTCCTCGTCGGCCTGCTGATGGTCTGCCTCTTGTTGCCGTTGCCGGCCGGTGCTGAACTGAGCACGGAGGAGCAACTGGCCGAGGAAGGCTTGACCCTGCTCGCCTTGCGAAACGATACCATTGACACCAACCAAGACGGCGATATCGATGCTGTTCGCGTTGTCGTCGTCCTCAATTCAACGGCGACGTCCAACGACCTCATCGTCAAGTTGCGAGGCCTGCACAAGGAGCGAGAAGTCCTTGAGACGCAGGAAATCTCCTTCCAAGGTCAAACCAACATCACGCTTGTCTACGATGCATGGTCAAAGGGTGAACACGTTCTCCGTTTGGATTTCTTGGATGAAAACGGGGACTTCATCGCTTCCTACCCGCTTCCAACCTTCATGCTCACGCCCTCGCTGGACGTGCCTCGGGTGGCGCTTCAACTCAATGCAGGCGATGGACTCCAAACGGGTGAGACCTGCGAGGTCGTTCGCGAATTCGCTGACGAAACAGGTCCCCGTTACGGTGAAACAGGCGTCCGAACGTTCACCGGCGCTCCCTTCAGCGTCTTGGACACCCACGGGGTGTTGGATTGCTCATCGTGGCCGGCCGGAGAGTACGAACTCAAGGAAACCTACCGAAACGGGCTCGGGCAAACGGCCGAGACCACGTTGAATTTCACCATCAGCAACCGTCCTGCACCGGATTTCACGCTGTCTGTATCGGGTCATCAAAACGCCACCGATACGCCTTGCATGGTGCGTATGCTGCTCAACGACGGACGCTCCGAAGCGGGGTTGACCAAGATTTGGTCGCTGAAGGGTCAGGTCATAGAAGGGGCGAACGGGAGCAGCTTTGATTGCTCGGCCCTTCCTGCTGGAGCCCACCTCATCACCCTCGAGGTCGTGACCGAGAAGATGATCTCCTCCACCGAAGGCGCCAACCTCATTCGCCTTCCAGCAGACGATTTGACAGCCAACGAGACGGCAAGCCTCCCCTCGTCCTCGCTTGGAATGGACACGCCAACTGAATCCGTTGGCTGGCTCTCCATTGGCGTTTTGGCGCTCTTTGTTTCCATCGTGGTCTTCGTCGTCTTGGTGCGAAACAAGGAACCTGATGCGCTTGAACTTCCTGCTATTGGGCCCACGCCTCAAGTGTTGGCCGATGGTTCCCCCGACACCCAAGGTCTGCCGACCACCCTCGACGACCAAGGCGTGCTCTGGCGTCAGCACCCCGGTGGTGAAGTTGATTGGTGGGACCAAGAGTGGAGCGTTTGGCACAGGTGGGAGTAGATGGACTGGATTGGATACACCTTGATGGCTGTCGGCGGCCTTGTTGCTCTTGTCGTCCTTCGTTTGGTCTACGTCTGGTACACTCGAATCCGGCCGCTTCAACCCTCTCTTGACCTGGAGTGGGCGGCTGATTGCGAACACCTGACCACGGCCACGGTTGAAGGCTCAAAAATCTCCTTCCACATGGTTCGTGACTTTACCTGGCGCACCACCCGAGACCGCGATGAAAACTGGGTGGAGAACGTCGAAGTTGACGCTGATGATTTGAAGCATGTTTGGTTCATGGTGGACCATTTTCACTCGCTCAAAGGCCTCGCTCACACCTACCTGACCTTTGAGTTTGGCGACGGGACATGCCTTTCGTTTTCCTTTGAAACACGTCGTGAGAAAAACGAGCGCTACCATCCGTGGGATGGGATGTGGCGTGCTTACGAACTCTACCTCCTGGTTGGGTTTGAGCGAGACGTGACCGGTTTGCGAACACACGGACGGGGCAACAAGGATTACATGTTCCGAGCCATAACACCGCCCGGCAAAGACAAGGAGTTGCTGTTTGGCATGATCAAGAAGCTCAACGATTTGGCCGTCAATCCGGAATGGTACCACTCCTTGTTGACCACCTGCAACACCTCGATTGTCCAAATCGTCAACAAAGTCACACCCGGACGGATTCCCTTCTTGTGGCGTAACTTCCTTCCCGGCTACACGCCAAAAGCCGCCTTCCGCCTCAAACTCATTGAGGATTGGGGGGGTTTTGAGACCACCTTGGAGAAGGCGAGGATCGACCGTCGTGCCCAAGAATGGGACGGCAAAGAAGACTATTCCGCGATGCTCAGGTCGTTTCTTCCGCCCTCGACGAAGGACGACGCATGAGGAGCATGAGCCGCCCCTTTGTGAAATGCACCTGCAAGGTTGAGGTGGTTGCGACGTTGTGCAAGCCTCTCGAGCCCATGCTCAGCGCTTCATTTTCCAACCCGTATTGAGCACCGGA
>MDTD01182169.1_pt1 | contig 20777 bp, 18 predicted proteins | sample 811221 | NCBI WGS metagenome assembly MDTD01 (sample SAMN05326646, study PRJNA326480) | marine metagenome | isolation source: seawater | place: Pacific Ocean: South West | collected 2011
CAGGTACTGTGTTCGTTCTCTCGTGAGGATAGGACTTCAGTCCGTAGCTCACGAAACTTCCCCTAACCTACCGGCTTCAGCCGGTAGTGGTTCAGTTTTCATATTATGTACCTTGTGGTTTAAAATTATGAATAAGTCCAGTATGGCAGATCAGCTGCCGGTCGTGCCGTTGTCAACGACTTCAGCTGCTCCTTCATAAAGCAGGTATCCGTTGTCGCCAGCGCCCACCGCTGGATCACCAGTAACTCCATCGTCGTAGTCATTGGTTGCTGCAGCGCCTGTATCTTCGAACAGGTTGTCCGCTGTAACTGATTGGTCACCGAATTGTGTATTGAGTTTGTCGTGAGTAGCTTCAAAAGTGACATGATTATCATTGAATCCAACACTGCCACGCCATTCGTTAGTGTCAATGGTGGATGGGTTGGTATGAACACTTTTAATACTAGTTGCAGCTGCGGCCGTAGCATTACTCTTGGCGCGGTCGCCAATCACAACTGCTTCGGAGTTTGATGTTTCTCGCCACTCGTTTCGGCGCTGTCCAGTTGCCAATTCACTCATGGCGTAGGAGTAGTTATTGGCAGTGATCGCAACTCCGCCGTCATAGTCGGTTTTGGTTTCTGACGGGCTAATTACGTATTCAGAAGTGAAGTAATTGTCTGCCAATAATACGAAAAACCGATTTTCTGTAGTGAGTACTCCAGCTGCATCATCTTCTGCTGTGCCATCGGCTCCAATAGTCGTTAAACCCGGATAGTACGTATTGTTCCCTTGGGCGAACAAGACGATACCCGTGTGAATACCACGGACCTGCGTTGAGTTTTGCATTTGGCGTGCTGTCCGACGTGCTGCGCCAAGTGCTGGTAACAAAATACCAATCAGTAATGCGATGATGGAGATCACCACTAACAGTTCGATGAGCGTAAACGCTCGGTACTTGAGTCTGGAGTTCATTGCTGAACCTCCTTTTGAAAAAGAAGAAAAATAGGATGAAATAGAACGCCAATCCTTACGAATCTGGCTTGGAAAATGAGCTTATATTGCCAGGGTCGTTTGGGTTGTAACATTAATATCACGCGCAAAGCGGGGGGATGGATAGCGCGTTTGATAGCCTGGGTGTTCATGCGATTACGCCAGACCGTTCTGAGGGTCATTGAGTGGATATTCACGATTATTCTCTCTCCCACAATCGTGTGTGGTTGCTACTCTTGCGAACCTATTATTGGCTGTGGCCTGGTATTCACCATTGACTTAAACAAGCTCAAATGACATCACCTAAACAGGTTGTTTGATAAGCACTGGATTGTGCCAATAGCTGTAGGGCGGTGGGCAGTTATCCTTATTTTGAATTTGAAGATCACCGGAAGGGATTAAAAAAATGTCCGGGAAAGATGTGACAAAACAAATTACTGTGGTAAGATGGAATCGCTTTGATACGAATAATCTGTTTTGTTATCGTTCTGTGATTCTATTTTCCGGGGGGAAAAGAAATGACAAGTTATCGTACTATGCGGTTGCGCAAAATGCGCCATATCTATCAACTGCTTCACCGTGTTCAAATTAATGGTTTTGATGAGTCGATGTGGCGACAGGTGTTAATTCACGGCTTGCATCAATACTTTGATTTGCGTTGTATCTGGAACGCTGTGATCACAGATAGCCGTGTTTCCTGTGAGCAAAATACTTTTGATGAATTGGCGTTAGCGGTGGGTTCGCATGCATTGATTCAGATGTGTGATCAGTTTGAACAGCGATGGACACGTTCAGTGGATCATCCATCCTTTGATACGTCCGAAGTGATCGATTGGGTGAACCTGATGCTCGATGACCAAAGCGTTGTCTGGTATCAGAATAATCAAGTTCGTCTTGAAGTGGTTAAGTTTGCTGATAAAACAATGGTGTTATTAACCTATAAACTCAACAGCCGGAACCTGCGTTGCATGCTGTTTGAAGTCCCCGATCGATTTAACGGGCGTTCTGGTGGTCTGCGATTGCGGCGGTTGTGTCGTTTGCTGCTTTTAGAGCTTCAACGGATGATTAAAAAGTCGCGGCTGTCCATGGAGTGTTATCTGAGTACGCCTTTGTCCCCACGTGAATCGCAGACTGCAAGGTTGTTGCTTCAGGGTTATACCGAAAAACAAATTGCTCGACAGTTGTATTTAAGTCCGCACACGGTTCATAGCTACATTAAAGCGGTCTATCGTCTCTTTGGGGTTTCCAGCCGTGCTGAGTTCAGCGCGTTGTTTATCAGCCATGTGCCGATGGATCATTTTTTTAAAGTTGGCAGGTATGGCGTGGATGCTGATCAGAAACAGGCTCATTCCAGCCGAACCGTTGCTATGTGATTAATTGTTCGCAGATGTTTGACGCGTTGGCCTTGCAGGGGTGTCCTGAATATGGATACACTGGTCAACCATGAAACTACTCGAAAAACTCTGCGTCACACCGGGCGTACCTGGTCGCGAAGACCGGGTCGCAAAACTCATCCAAGCACAAAGCAAAGGTCTCTTTGACAAGTTCACCACCGATGCGATGGGAACACTCATTGGCTATCGCAAAGCGCGACCAGCCAAGGGCGGATCGACCGGTGGTAAAGGTAAGTCCAAAAAAGCGCCAACGAAGGTCATGCTTTCCTGTCACATGGATCAGATTGGTTTTCTGGTTCGTCACATTGATGAGAAGGGCTTCTTACGCGTTAACGCTGTCGGCGGTTTTGATACCCGAAATCTCTTTGCTCGATTGGTCACGATATGCACAAAAGGCGGAGACCTTCCGGGGGTGATGAATCCCGGTGGCAAACCGGTACACATCGCGTCTCCTGAAGACCGCAAGAAGGTTCCTGAAGTTGAAGAACTCATTGTGGATATGGGTTTGCCTGGCGATGAGGTGAAAAAGAAAGTCCAGATCGGCGACATGGTCGTCATCCGCGCACCGTTTACCGAGGTGGGCAATATGATCGTCAGTCAATGCCTGGACAATCGTATCGCCTGCTGGTTGGGTATCCGTTCAATTGAAAAGCTCAAGCATCATGATTGCGATATCTACGTTGCATTCACTGTGCAGGAAGAAGTTGGCTGTCGCGGTGCCGGGCCTGCTGCTGCTGCGATCAATCCTGATGTAGCCATCACTTTGGATACCACGCTTTGTTGCGACACACCTGGCGTACCAACGGATATGGCCATTACTACTCAAGGTGAAGGTGCAGGTCTGATGGTCATGGATTCAGGCAGTATCACTGACTTGAAACTGCTCGAAGAATTCGAAACCATTGGCAAGAAGAACAAGATCAAAACGCAGCGCACCATCCTGCCGCGTGGTGGCACCGACTCACTGGCTATCCAACGCAAGGGTGAGGGCTACCGCGTGATGACTTTGGTTTGTGGCACCCGCTACATTCACACTGTCACCGAAACGATCCACAAGGATGATCTCTTTGCCTGCCGCGATCTGCTTAGTGCGTATCTGGCACAGGTGTAAATCGGGAACTTATCAATCAAAATAACAACCGCCCGTCGTCAATAGATGGGCGGTTGTTGTTTGATCACGATTAGTTTTACTCAATTTTAATATCAAGGCCTGGTACTGGATGATTTGCCAGTATCATCACCGTCATCAATGGCACTGATGGAAGATTCCCATGCCAGGTTGCCGTTATCTGCATCGGGGACTGCGGTGGTTCCGCCGGAGGTGGTGACATCGACGCTGTCACTTGCAAATGCATTTGTCTTGTTAAAGAGGTTGTCGTTGTGAATGGTGGTGTCGCCGTACTGTGTACTTTGGTCGTCGTGCGTTGCCACGAATGAGACGTGGTTGTCGTTAAAGCCGACGCTACCTCGCCATTCCTTGGTGTCTTTGGTCGGGTTGGTGTGTACGGACTTGATGTTGTTGGACCCCGAATCGTTGTTATCAATTGCCCGATCAGCAATGACAACAGCTTCACTGTTACTGGTATCGCGCCATTCTCTTGTACGTTGTCCGGCATCGGCGATATCCAGCAGGCCATAGGAGATGTGTATTTGCTGTACGCTGGTGCCGGTTCCACCCCATGCGGTTTTGGTTTCCGAAGGGCTCACGGCATATTCGCCTTCAAAGTAATTGTCTTCGAGCAGTTCACGGAAACGGAGCATGGGTGCATAACCATCCTCGCCTGATTGAGCCGTGCCGTCTCCGTCATAGAGATCGGTAGCAGCAGCAACGGCGCCTTGGGTATTCTTCCCAGGATAGTAGCTGTTATTACCTTGTGAGAACATTACCAATGATTGTTGAATCCCACGAATTTGTGTGGAGTTTTGCATCTGTCGCGCGACACGTCGAGCCGCACCCAGAGCCGGTAAGAGGATACCAATGAGTAATGCGATGATAGAGATAACAACCAGTAGTTCGATAAGTGTGAAAGCTTTGCCCCGAAATTGACGATTCAATGTATTGCTCCTTTAATGCAATGAGTATCAGTGCCGGACACCGGATGTGGTGTTCAGTCATTTTTTTATGATGCGAAAATATGAACGTACTACAGCGTTGCGATGATCCGTCGGTCTTCTATTGAAAATGACGACTTGCCGATAAATCCACACGCAGGGTGCTGTAAACAGTTCGTGAAAGATATAGATTGCCCCCTTTCCCGGAATTGAATTTGTAAGACGTGACGAATCGTATCACGTTAAGGTTGATATGTAAATAATATTGATTTGTTTTTAGATGAGTTCTTGATGATAGGTATTAACCGTCGTTATAGATGATCTTTTTGGAATGGCCGGTGTAATTGATATCAGTCGTGGTATTCGAAAATCAAGTAATGAAGTATCTGTGGATCATGGTATTCAAATCAAAGGCATGAATTGAGATTGATCCAATGCAAAATCCCGCGAGAAGTCGGTTGGACTTCTCGCGGCTATCAATTCAGGACATGGCAATACAAGGGGACATGCCCTGTCTTCAGAGGCCACGACCAGAGTCACGAAGCAGTGGTGAACGCAAATTCGTGACGCAGACGATCTCGCAATTCCTTGAGTTGCTGGGCGCGTGCTCTTAAGGCATCCCGCAGCACAGCACGATCCGTATGCCGCACTTCGCTGGGGAGATCTGAGAGCTCATGATCCAGCAGATCCAACAGGATTTCCGCCTCGTCGTGGTCCAATTCCATACTTCTTGTATGCCGGGAGTGTGTCATCATCGTCTCCTCTGTTCCTAGACGGACATACCAAGAGACTTAAACGAAGAAAGGATTCTCTTACCATCTTTATTATATCCCGATGAATTTCAGGTCAAAGAAAAATCACGGATACACCAGGTAAAACGGATGTATGCATTGCCTGCTCGGGTGAGCTACCGCGTGATGTGGCAGGTTGAACAAAGGTCAAGGTCGATCTTGAGTATTTAATACCGCAAGATGTTGAGGCACGTATTCAACCATCAAGTTGTATGCTTCGGCAGTCAGATGTAATTGATCATCAACGAACAGGTGTTCGAGGCAGCTTCCTTGATCGTCATAAAAAATTGGATTCAAATCAACGAAGGTCAGCCAATCCTGCTTTGCTGCGTTTTGTTGCATGGTCTCGTTGATCTGGTCGACCTGATCCCAGACCGGCTGTTTTTGCGGTGCTCGGATTACCGAAAAGTAATGCACCTTACAGTCGGGTATCGCTTCGTGAATCTGGTTTAACATCTGATGTGTTCGAGACAGAATATCAGCCACCGGATACGGGCGGTTTATATCGTTACTGCCTGCATAGAACAAAACGATGGACGGTTTAAGTGGCAGAACTTGAGGTGCGATCCAATCCACCCAATCCAAAGTCGTCGTGCCACCGACTGCTAAGTTGATGGTGGCTTTATAGGGCAGAAGGTCCTGGACGTTGAACCACTGCTGGAAGATGGATGAGCCCATCACAACAACCGGGCCGCCATTGGACATGGCTTACAACTCCACCGAGTGTTGATAGGCAGGGATTTTGATATTCATGTGCGGCCAGCGCTTGTGGACAATGCCTTCCAATACCTTCGCGCCATCCATTTCACCATGGGTCAAAAACAGGCGTTGGGGCATTGGGTCCATTTCTGAAAGCCAGTTGAGCAGGTCTTCCTGATCACCGTGACCACTAAAGCCGTGGATCTGTTCGACTTTGGCTTTGACTGGCCAATGTTCGCCGTGGATGCGGACTTCCTTGGTGCCTTCGACCAGTCGCCGCCCCAATGTGCCAAAGGCTTGGAATCCGACGAAGAGGATCGTATTGCGAGAGTCGGTGATGTTGTTTTTCAGGTGATGCTTGATGCGACCTGCGGTACACATGCCTGATGAGGACATGATGATTGATGGCGAAGTCCGCGTGTTGATTGCTTTGGACTCTTCGACATTACGCACCAAGGTCAGTCCCGGGAAACGCAGGGGGGGCTCATGTTTGTCGAACATGGCCATGGTTTCGTCATCCATGTAACCACGATAGCGCTTGAAAATTTCCGTCGCATCCACCGCCATGGGACTGTCCATGAATACCGGGATGTCGGGAATTTTGTCCGCATAGGCCAGTTCACTGATGTAGTACATCAATTCCTGGGCACGTTCGATGGCGAAGGTCGGGATGACCACGTTGCCACCGCGTTTGTAGGTTTCGTTGATGATGCGTTCGAGTTGCTTGTCCACCGGGCCGGCATCTTTGTGGTTGCGGTCACCATAAGTCGACTCCATGACCACGATCTCAGCAGTGTCGATTTTAGCTGGGTCTCGGATGAGTGGTTTGTTGTGTTGGCCGATATCACCGGAGAAGACGAGTTTGCGATTCTTGCCTTCGTCCTGAATATCAAAGAGCAGTGATGCCGAACCGAGGATGTGTCCGGCTTCGATGAAGGTGACCGAGACATTTTCGTTGAGTGTCAAAGGCGTGTCGTATTTGTAACCCTTAAGCAGCGGGACGGTTCGTTGAGCCTGTTCAACGGTGTATAACGGGACAACTGGATGCGGGCCTTTGTGTCCCTTCTTGCGGTGCCGCTTGAGTTTGTACTTGGCATCTTCCTCTTGAATGCGCCCAGAATCGAGCATGATCAGCGTTGCCAACTCAACCGTAGGCTCGGTCGCCAGGACCGGTTTATTAAAGCCTTGCTCGACAAGTCGTGGCAAAGTTCCCACGTGATCCAGGTGTGCATGCGTGAGGACAACGGCATCAAGAGTCGCCGGATCAAATGGCGGATCGTCCCAGTTTCGCCCGAGAAATTCACGTTCCTGGAACATGCCACAATCGATAAGTAGCTTCAAACCCCCGGCTTCAAGGAGATACCTTGAGCCAGTGACTTGTTGCGATGCGCCGAGGAATGTGATCTGTATTGCCATAACGATGCCATGGATAAGAACTTGACGTGCATGGTAACGGTTCGTGAACACGATTCAAAGCGCTTTTTGATCGGAAAACAAAAAAAGTGAATACAAACCACAGATCGCCGGATCAATCATGCGAGCAATCATTACCGGAACCTTGTCGTATTTTTTACACATTCTGATCAAAAGTCAGGGCTTTCTCGGACGTTAAACGCCTTGGTATTTTGCTTATCCAATAAAGTCACCCCCTTACCACGTCGATGTAAAAACAGAGAATCTGGGTAATTTTGGTCAGCCGGGTAATCTGGCGACCGGAGAGACGCACAGATTTGGGGAGAAACATCATGGTTAGTGACAACAGTGATCTGACTGATAAGCAGGTCTATACCACCGGCGAAGCTGCGGACATTTGTAAGATTTCCCAGCAGACCATTATCCGTTGCTTCGACAAGGGCAAGCTCAAGGGGTTCCGCGTCCCTGGCAGTAAGTTCCGTCGAATCCCGCGTGACGAGTTGATTCGTTTCATGCGTGAAAACGAGATTCCAACTGAACAACTCGAAGGCTCGCGCAAGCGTCTGCTTATTGTCGATGACGATGAACAGATTCGCGAACTCTTTGTGGACATGCTCTGTGATGATGAACGTTTCACCATTAAGACGGCATCCACCGGCTATGACGCTGGGATTCTCACCGAGCAGTTCAAACCGGACTTGATGATTTTGGACTATATGTTGCCGGACATTAACGGCAATGTGGTCTGCAAAACTGTCCGCGACAATCCCAATGTCGCAGGCATGAAGATCATCATCGTCTCGGGCGTGGCTGACCAGCGTGAAGTCCAACAGCTCATGAGTGCCGGCGCAGACGCCTTTGTGAAAAAGCCGTTCTCCATTGATGAACTGCTCAGTCGCATTGGTGAACTGCTGGGCGTGTGAGTTTCCAGGATCCATTTGTCATATTGCTGCGACGTGACTGTCGCTGAGGTATACGATCTTTGACCGTCAACAATGACCAACCACGAACCGGGCACATCGAACTGATTCTCCGTCAGGTCGAAGCGCTGCCCACTCTCCCCGCCGTGGCGATGCGCATTTTGTCTTTGACAGCCAATGATCAGACTCATGTTCAGGAAGTGGTCGATTTGATCACCACGGACCCGGCGTTGACCGCCAAGGTGTTATCACTTTGTCGTGCAGCTGATCTGGGTATCCGTCATGAAGTGATGACCGTCGAGCGTGCGGTCACGATGTTGGGCTTTAATGCCATCCGCAATGCCGTGTTGTCGATGAAGGTGTTTGATACCTTTGGCAGTAACGGTCAATCGCTTAAGCCTGAGATAAAACCTGAAAGTCGATTCGATCGTCCCGGTTTCTGGCGGCATAGTGTTGCCGTCGCCGTCGCCGCAGAAAGCATTTCACGTGCTCATCCAGACCATAAAGACCTTGCACCCTCTGATGCGTTTGTCTGTGGTTTGCTTCATGACATGGGGAAGCTGGCCTTGGATATGCTTCTGCCTAAAAGCTATGACCGCGTCATCGAACTCACCGAACTGAATCAAGGCAATATCGCAGAACTCGAACGCCGCATCGTCGGTATTGATCATCACACAGCAGGTAAACGTTTAGCAGAACAATGGCGGTTACCTCATAAACTCCAGGACACCATCTGGCTTCACGGGGCGGACTATACGACTCTGCCTCAACTGGATCATCGACGTCTTGTCGGACTCATCAGCCTGGCGGATTTGATCGTACGCCGTCAGCACCTGGGTTTTTCCGGCAATTTCAATGTCAAGGAATCGCCTGCAAAGCTCGCAGGTGAGTTGGATTTGAACCTTGACATTGTTGAGGATATTGAAAAGACACTGCTTGAAGAAGTTGAACGACGCTCACAGGTTCTAGGACTTGGCGAAGCCCCGACGCGCGAGTTGTATCACGAATCCATCCAGCGAGCCAACGAGGAGTTGGGCCGACTCAACAGTGCTTTGGAACGTCGGTCCCGTGTGTCGGTGACACAATCCAAAATTCTCGAAGCCATCACGCAATTTCATAACGAAGCGGTCCCCGGACGCAATGTGCCTGACGTGGTTCATGCTGTGGCACGCAATGCACGCCACGTATTGGACGAAGGCTTCATGGCCATGATCTGGCAGCCTCAATCATCCGATGCCGACCATCAATGGATGGTGATGCAGTTTGGATTAAATGCTCGCCCGATGCATTCGGAATTAATTGCACCGCCACCCCATGCACCGAATCTCGATGAGCTGGATCCATCGGGTCCGGCTGCGATGAATCTGGTGAGTATCATCCCATGGGTCAGTGATTATCTCATTGAAGCGCCGGATGTACGCAAGATTCAGATGCTTCCATTGAGTTGTGGTTGGGGGACGGCAGCATTAATGCTCCACGACCGATCCAACTTACCACAGTGGCAACACCTTTCGGCATTGACTGGCACATGGGGCGCAGCCATCGCAGCAGTCGCCCAACACGAAGGCGCACGTCGTCTAGGTGAGCAGTTGGCTGAAGCGAACCTTGCATTGGCTGACGCACAGGATGCCTTGTTGCGTAACGAGTCGATGGCACGTCTTGGGGAGATGGCTGCTGGCGCTGCGCATGAAATGAATAACCCGTTGGCCGTGATCTCCGGTCGCAGTCAGTTGTTGGCGCGTGAATTGCCCGATGGGACCGCCCAACGCAAACATGCCCAGACGATTGTTGAACAGTCACATCGACTGAGTAATCTGATCACTGCACTTAAGCTTTTTACTGAACCTGCTCATCCGAACAAGGAAGCAGCGAATCTTGGTGACTTGCTTGATCACGCCATTGCGGATGTGAAAAAGAAGCTTGATAAACTCACGGATCAAATCAACGTTGAGGTGCAATTGCCTGAGAGTATGCCTCAACTTGCCGTGGACACACAGCAGATTCAACAGGCGATTAGCGAGTTGATTCTCAATGCGGTTGAAGCGGACACCAAACATCATGCAACGGTCAAAGCGATGCTCAGTGATGATCGTCGTTGCTTGAACGTGGAAGTGACCGATAACGGTCCGGGGATGGATCAGCACACCTTGCAGCACGCAATGGATCCATTCTTTTCCGCCAAGCCTGCCGGCCGCCAGATGGGGATGGGTTTGACCCGTGCCCGTCAATTGATTGCCGCACATGGTGGGCAGGTGGGATTATGCAGCGCAGCAAACAAAGGAACGACAGTAACTTTGTCTTTGCCACTCGATTTACATTAAAGATAAACCGATAGAAACATTGGAGGAAAGCCCTGGGGGGAAACAGACTGCGAGGTCTGCCCGGGTACTCTTGGAATTGTTGGTACGACGCAGTGCCATGGGAAAGATTCCAAGGGGTGAGATGCACAGACTTTTGTTCAAGGATGTGCAGGAGAAAGTTTTGACCAGTGAACACCAACACTCTGCGGATCACTCGTCGCAGCACAAGGCCGCTGACGTAGTGAAACCTTCAGCAACACGTAAGTCTGGCAAGAAGCCCGGCTCATGGCGTGCTTTGCTTGTGGATGTCGATCCGCAAGCTCATGCCCAGTTGCAATCATCTCTGAAGCAAATTGCTGCATGCAAGCTTCAGGCGGTGAGTGATATCAATCAGGCACTTGAAGACTTGTCGCATCACCGCTATGACGTGGTGATCGCCTGTGCCGATCAGAATGAAGCTGCGACCCTTGAGGTGCTCAAGCAGATTCAGGATCAGCACCCCAACACCGAATCCATTCTCATCAGTAAGCAATTGCCTTCTGCGGACATGCTTTTTAAAGCCATGCGCAGTGGGGCAACGGACGTGCTATGCATGCCACTTAAGGGTGATGAACTCATGTCACGTTTGAAGCTCGCACATGACCGGGCTGTCTCACGTCGCCGTGAAAAATTGCGCATCCGCAAGCTTGAGAAAACCTGCGACAAACTCACACAAGCGCATCAGGATGTCAGCCGCCAGGTGGATGTGCTGTGCAATGACCTTGTGCATGCGTATCACGACTTGGCGACGCAGATGCACGACACCGTGCAGAACAATGACTTTCTGTCTTACATCGGTAACGAGTTGGATTTGGAACATGTTCTGCGTCGGTCTCTTGAATATGTGCTTGAAAAGGCAGGTCCGACCAATGCTGCGTTGTTCCTTCCCGCCATTGCCGATGAATACTCGCTTGGCGGATATGTGAATCTGGATGGTTCGCGTGAATCGACGACGATGATTCTCCAACACCTTGCAGATGTGGTTGCACCGAAAATGGTGGACCGTCAGAACGCATTGCACATTACCGACAATGATGCATTGGGCAGTTGGATTGGTGCCGACGCTGCGTATCTGGAAGACACGCATGTGTTAGCCGTACGATGTCAGCATGAAGATGAAACGCTTGCGGTTCTCGTTGCGTTTCGTGACCAGTCCACACCGTTTGCCTCGGAGATGATTCAGACGTTTGAAGCGATCTCCACATTGCTTGCTGAGCAGCTCTCGCGAGTGATTCGGATTCATCATCGCCACTTGCCTCACGCTGTGGAAGGTGACGACGAACCGGCTTTTGGATTTTGAATCAATGATGCATTTGAAATAACGTGTTAAATAAACCAAACCAAACAAGCTGTATTTACCGCAAGGGATGCAGCTTTTTTTCTGCGCGTTTGGTGTTGATCTGTTGTAACGCGCGGGGTTCATTTTTAAGGAACTTGACGAGTTGAGACGTGCTGCAACCCAGTCGTGAACCAGCTTGCCGAGGATCGAGTTGGCAGTCATAGAGATTGTCCAACACCTCAGCCAAGATCGCTGGGAAGTCGGTATGGGTTGGATTGACTTTGATACTGCCTTTGAGAAATCGGGCCTGGATCAGATCACTGGGTGGGTAAGCAGGCGTCCGTCGGACTTGCAGAGCAAGATTCACACGCAGTCGAAACAGCGCGACCTTGCGGTTGGCAATTTGCTCACGGCGTTCGGATGCCTGACCGGTGATGCCTGTTGGATCATGCGTGAGGATGACCGCGGTGGCCACCTTGTTGCGATGTTGCCCGCCGGGACCAGTGCCACGGGTTTGTTTGAGTGAACACTCAGCGTAAAGCTCATCCGGATCAATCGCAGCAGGATGGGGATAGGTCATGAAGGCAATCGCTTGATGACAATCGCGGTCCAGTCGTCTGCCTGGGGTTGGTTGGGGGCATAGGCGTTGAGTGCTTTGACCAACTCTTCAATGATTTTTTCTGCTGACGCATCACGGAATTCACGGATGACTTTCATAACGCCGTCCTCGCCGAACATTGCTTTTTCACCTTCACGATGGCATTCGAAAAAGCCGTCAGTGAGAAGGATGAAAATGTCACCTTCAGCCATCTTGAAAGGTTCGACGGCATCATGGGGGATTGAAGACATAATCCCCATGGGCATGCCTGAAGCGTCCCGTGATTCGTAACTGTCATCGGCTATGTGATAGCAAAGTAGTGGTGCTTGACCTGGCGCTTCGTAATCAATCTCATGTTTTTGAGGATCGAGTAAACCAAAGAACGCGGTGATGAAACGACTGCCGCCAAGGTCTTCTTCGAGTTGACTGTCAATCTGTTGGCGAAGCGTTGGTAAGTCAGCACCCAGTCGAAGCCCCATGCGGAACATCGCGCGCATCTGGGTGACGGATAAGGCAGGCCCGATCCCATGACCAGTGGCATCGGCAAGCATTACCAATACCGGTGACTTTGGATCGTCTTGATCACCTTCATCTTTGGATAGCCGTACCACGTCGAAGATATCGCCCCCGGTTAAATCCGCAGGCTGACTGAAGGACGCGATATCATAACCCTCAACGGTTGGTAATTCCGTAGGCAGGACACCCATTTGGATATCGCGTGCCAAACTCAGATCCTGTTCCATGCGGATTTTGACCTGTTGTTCTTCGAGTAGTTGAGCACGCTGGATCGCCACCGCTGCCTGACCTGCAAGCGCTAAAGCAATTTGTTCGTCTTCATCATCAAAGTGACCCCGCTGAGCATTGAGCATCTGGATCACACCTACGAGCTTGTCTTCAAGTCCGACAAGGGGGACGGTGATCATGCTCTGCGTACGGTAGCCGGTCTTGCGGTCGATGTCCTGATTAAAGCGACTGTCGGCATAGCAGTCAGGAATGTTAAGCACATTTCGCGAATTGGCACACTGACCGGCGAGTCCTTGATCTGCGCAAAAACGCAGTGCTTCAAGTCCCGTCCCGGTGATCATGTACAGTTCGTGGGGTTGATCGTCATAGAGAAACACCGACCCACGATCCGCCTGAAGCACATCGCGTCCAGCTTCAATCACTGCGTTAAGCAGATCACACAACGGGCACGGTGCTGCCAATTGCTTTGCCACTTCCAACACCCGAAGCATACTCCGGGCGCGATCATATTGTTGCGAGTCATTTAGCATGGCCACCAAGTCCCAACAGATACCCCAATTCGACAATCAAACATGATAGCGGAAAACGGTTTTAGGCAGGTAGAAAATTTTTGATCTGCTAAGGCGCCAGGGACGGAAAAGACAAAAGCAGTTTTTTAACATCTGTGTTTATTTGTGTTCATCTGTGGTTAATTGTCTTGGCTCAAAAAAACTGACATCACATGGCACAAGAATTTTTTGGAATTGGGATAAGAACCAATAATCCCTCAAGCCGCCAGATGAACAAAGTGAATCTGACGGGCCGAAGGTGTATAACGTTACTGCGGCCCGTCAGATTCGCTCCCGATGGTCACTCATCTGGCGGCTTGTGTGACTCTTTGTATTCTGATCGCTTTGCGCTTGGTGGTAAAGAAGCAATCACACCAGTTTCAAATCCGAGACTTCGCCGTCAATGAGTTTGCCTTCAGCACCGACTTTGATTTTGGTGCCTTTGCGGTGTTTGCCCCATTTCATCATCGCAAAGCCGACTGCGTTCATGCCACTGAGGGGTGATTGGGTCGAGGAGGTGATCCCGCCGATGACATTGCCATCATCATCCTGAATCTGTGATCCAGCGATGGGCAGATCGGTGCTGGCAAACTTGATGCCCACCAGTTTCCGTTTGGGATGACCACGCGACTCCATGCGGGCGACGACTTCCTGTCCCAGGTAACAACCCTTGGTGAAGCTCACCGTCTGTTCGAGAATGCTCGTTTCATGCGGCAAGCAATCCGGGCCATAGTCCACGCGGAACAAGGGGACGCCCGACTCAATGCGAGCCGTGTTGTAGGCAGACCAACCAATCGCGCGACCGACCAGTGATCGTTTGGGGCTTGTCGGATTTGCTTCGCCGGACTGATCAATATCAGGAACGATCCCGCCGACCTGCTCGGTGAGCAAGTTGTAAAACGTATCAAGCGCATCGGTTTTGACGAGTACCAGTAAGCCAAGGGTGCTACCCATATCCTGTCGGATCACCATGCAGGGTTGGCCATCAAGTTCGATGGATTTAAATTGCCCAGCGGGTAAATCAATGAGTTCGACAAAACCTCCCGCCGACTCCAGAACGCGCATCGCCATGGGGCCAAAGAGTCCAAGCACTTCCCATTGGTCGGTGATGTCCGCAGTGTCCACGTCTTCGGTGAAGACATAGCGTTCCAATTCACGGGCGACATAACTCGTCGCATAGCGATCCATGAGTAAAAGGCAGTTGCCTTCTTTCTGACAGATCATCATGTCGGTGTCGATGCGTCCCTGTTTGTTGAGCAAAAAGCATCGACGGGTTTGGCCGGCCGTGAGATTCACCGTGTCATGGGTGACCATGTTATTCAGAAAGCTCAGGCGATCCGAACCCCCGATATTGACAATGCCACACCAGGGCATGTGCAGGATGCCGACACCTTTGCGGATGGCTGCGTACTCAGCTTCATAGTGTCCGAAGCTTTCCACCACATCCACAGCCCCTTCATCAGGACCAAAATTCATCCAGACGGGGTTGCTGCGATTCAATCTTTCTTTAAAGGCGCTCTGCATTGATACTGTCTCGTTGTTATCGGGCTAATCCAATACATGATGCTAAAACAACCGCGTCACATCAGCAAACCCACTTGGACAGATCAGTAGGTTATAGGAGTTCACCCAATCCACACACTTTCAAGTTATCACGTGAAATAAGCCGAAGTTGAACGTATGAAATCAAAAATTTACAGTCTGATATTACTTTTTGCGTTGGCCGTTTTGGTGGCGGTTCCCGGATGCTCAAGCGGAGCGCCGGTGAGTAATGTTGTTGCCAAAAAGGGGACAGAAGTGACCTTGGTTCGTGAGACGGTCAAGGTTGAACCACGACGAGTGGTGGAACAAACGCATAGTACGCTTTCGCAATTGAGGCTTCAGGATATCAAGCCCAACCAGACGGCTGTGGATGCCGTGTTTGAATTTTCCAGCGCTCGGGGTCGCAACTATCGCCTGATCGTCACCGGGGTTGCTTTGAACCGAACCCGTATTGAGATCATCGGCCTTAAGGATTACGTTGACAAGGAACAGGCCAAGCTGATCTATCAGGAAATCGAACGCAATTTGTTTGTGAGTCGATGAAGCTGAAAATAGTCCATGGTGATTTGCTGGATCAGGATGTCGATGTGATCGTCAATGCCTGGAATCGCAACATCATCCCCTGGTGGTTACTTTGGCCACATGGGGTCAGCGGCGCGATCAAGAAACGCGCCGGGTACGGCCCATTTAGAGAACTTGCCAAGCACGGGGCGATTCCACTTGGTCATGCCGTACTGACTTCCGCAGGGCGGTTACCGCACAAAGCCATCATCCATGTTGCAGGAATCAACCTTCTCTGGGTCAGCAGTGAACGATCCATTCGCACGTCCGTGCGTCATGCCATCGCGCTGGCTGCGGAGAAGCAATTCACTTCCATCGCCATGCCCTTAATCGGTGCAGGTGTCGGCGGAGTGTCACCAGAACGCGTCCTGGAAATCATGCAGGATGAGTTAAGCAAGCTTACCTATGATGGCGAAGTCCGCATCGTCTGTTATCGTAAATGACATGTCTGATACCACGTTGCCTGTTTCTGGAATCCTGATGCCAAAGCGCAAGGCGATGCAGTTCGCATTGCTGATCCTGCTGACGCTCATTTGCTATGTGCCGAGTCTGTCTAACGGATTCATCTGGGACGATGATGGCTATGTCCAAGGCAATCCGACTTTGCGCACCACGCAGGGACTTGTGGACATCTGGACAGTTCGCGGGGCAACACCTCAATATTACCCGTTGGTTCATTCCACATTTTGGCTCGAATACCAGACATGGGGCTTATGGGCGCCAGGCTATCACTGCACCAATTTGATTCTGCACCTGGGTGTGAGTCTGTTGTGGTGGGTCTTGCTGACCCGATTGGGACTCAAACGCATTGCCTATTTAGCAGCATTGGTTTTTGCGATCCATCCGATTCATGTGGAGACCGTCTGCTGGATCACCGAACGCAAGAACGTGTTGTCGCTGTTGTGCTATTTGCTTGCTGCGTGGTGTTACCTGAATTTCACAGGTCTTAGCAGCCGATCACAAACACGTAATGCACGTGGATCTATCCTGTGGTATTTGCTGGCACTACTCTGTTTTGTCGGAGCGCTACTGAGTAAAACCGTCACCTGCACATTCCCTGCTGCGATGGTGTTGGTGCTTTGGGTTCGCTCCTGTGAATCGACGGATTCATTTAAAAACGTGTTGCGGAAACTGCCTTGGAAACAGGTACTGTACTTGCTGCCGTTTTTTGTCATTGGTATCACACTCGCCCAACTCACCATGAGCATGGAGACCAACGAAGTCGGTGCCAGTGGGGCAGCATGGGATCAAACCCTCCCCGAACGGATCGTCATCTATGGGCGCGTGGTGTTGTTCTACTTATCCAAGGTGTTTGTGCCTGATGAGTTCATGTTCAACTACCCGCGATGGGACATTGATGGGCAGAATCTGGCGCTTTATGTCTATCCATTATTAGTGTTGGTTTTGGCGGTCACGCTTTGGTGTTTGCGAAAACGTGTAACCCTTTGGCCTCTTGCTGGATTGCTCTTTTCAGTGGGGACGTTGTTGCCTGCATCAGGTTTGTTTGATGTATATCCAATGCGATTTAGTTTCGTGGCAGATCACTTTGCCTATCACGCGACGATGGGTTTGATCGCTATTGGTGTTGGCGTGATTGTCCTGCTGTCTGATCACTGTAAACCGGTCTTAAGCAAAATCGTCATCGCCCTGATCCTTGTTGGACTCAGTCTTCAGACGATGCGATACGCGCCTGCCTATGAGAATTGGTTTACGCTGTTTAATGACACACTAACCAAGAATCCGAACGCATGGATGGCGCACAATTATTTAGGTGTCGCATATGAAAAACAGTATGACCACACCGCCGACCCGCAATTGCTGGCAGTGGCAAAGCATCATTACCGAGAAGGTTTGAAACTGCATCAGGACTTCGCCCAACTGCATGCCAACTATGGCAGCGCGCTGATTAAACTCGGTGATCCAATCAACGCGGTTACGCAACTCAAAAGGGCAGTGCAACTCCAACGCGACTTGCCACAGGGGCATTACTGGTTGGCCTTGGCATTGGAGCAGTCCGGCGAGTTGGATGCCGCCATCACGCATTACCAGCAAGCTGTCGAACTCTTTCCCGGTTATGTCTCAGCTTGGCATCATATGGCGCGCGCCTTTGCTAAACGCGATGATGTTGAGCAGGCGTCTGTAGCTTATCAGCAAGCCATCGCGTTACGTCCCCAATCCCCCGCCGCCTATCAGGAGTTGGGTTTGATGTGGCTTGAGCATCAACAGTTCCAAAGGGCAGCGACACAATTCCAAACCGTGTTGGCGATGCGCCCCGGCGAACCTGCAGTGCTTTGGTCACTGGGTTTGTCACAGTACATGCTCGGTGATTCACAACAGGCGATCGCGTTACTCAAAGAAGCGTTGACCAAGCAACCAGCCGATGCCCTGAAGTTGGACCTGGCATGGATACTCGTTACTTGCCCAGAGCAGCCGCTGCGTGATACATCGTTGGCCAGGCAACTCATCGAACCATTGCCAGACAGTGAAAAGAAACAAGCAATATTGAAAATCATTACAGGCGATCAAACCGTGACTGAGCGACGGTTGTTGCAGTCGTGGTGATGGTGGATTGAATTCGATGTATTGAAAAAATAGCTGCGACACTACGTGTCGCTGACCCTTACGGTTGTATGCCGCTAAAAGCACCAAACAAAAAAAGGTTCACGTTTGGCATGATTTAAGGTAGAATGGCTGGGCTATGGCGAATTTGGCGTACAACTTGGCGATTGAGACTTCCAGTAGACAAGGTTCGATTGCATTGGGTCGGGGCAGTGAAATGCTCTGCGCGGTCGATCTGCCAACACCTCGTCGTCACCGTGTGGACTTGATGCCGTCTGTCGCCAAACTCTGTACTGATCACGAGATCAGTCCAGGCGACCTGCGTGAAATCTATGTCTCCATTGGTCCTGGATCGTTCACCGGCCTGCGGATCGCAGTCACCACCGCCAAGGTCGTGAGCATGATTACCGGCGCAAAAATCGTTGCCGTCCCGACCATTGACGTGGTGGCCCAAAACGTCCCCGCCAGTGATGCGACGCTGGCGGTGGCATTGAATGAAAAACATCAAACCGTCTTTGGCGGTCTGTATCAGCACGATGGGAATCGCTGGGTATCCACCCGTGAACCTGACGTGCAAACCCTCGAACAACTGCTAACCGCAACTAGCGGTCTGACACAGTTACTTGGGGAAAAACTGCCGCCGGTTCCATCGTGTGATGGTCTGTCGGTGCTGGATGTGGAGCTTGCCAAACCGCAGGTGAAGCATGTCTGGCAAATCGGTCAATTACTGGCAAGTGACCAGCAGTTCGTCGACGCCTATGCGTTGGTGCCGCTGTATGCCCGTGAACCAGAGGCGGTCAAGCTCTGGGAACAAAACAAGAACAAGCGAGTGACCTGTTCATGATGCCAAGAGTCGTTATCGTCGGACGCCCTAATGTGGGCAAAAGCAGTCTATTTAATCTCATCGCTGGAAGACGGATCAGTATCGTCGATCCCACCGCAGGGGTCACGCGCGATCGCGTCAACGCAGTTGTGCAGCTTCCCCCCAAACGCCCCGGCCAGGAAGGCCCGGTTGTCGAACTTTACGACACCGGCGGCTATGGCATCGAAGACTCACAGAATCTGACCACCAGTGTCGAACGTCAGATTGCCAACGCCATTGGGGATGCCGACTTGATTCTATTCGTCGTTGATGCTCAGACGGGGATTCTGCCTTTGGATGAAAAAGTCGCCCGACTCCTGCGTACCGGTGGGGCGGACATGAACAAGATTATGCTCGTCTGCAACAAAGTTGACGGCGAAAAGCTGGAGATGGAAGCTGCGGACTTTATGCGTTTGGGCTTTGGTGAGCCAGTTATGGTTTCCACCGTCACCAACCACATGAAGCGATCGTTCCTTGAGAGTGTCCGTGAGGCGATTGATTTTGAAGCACTCGCTGCTGCAGGCAAAGATGACCGCAGCCTTGATCCAGGTATTCAGCTGGCCATCGTCGGCAAGCGTAATGCCGGCAAGAGTACACTCGTCAATGCCTTTGCCGGTGAAGAACGTGTCATTGTCAGTGAAATCGAAGGCACGACCCGAGATAGTGTCGATGTGCGTTTTGAAGTCAACGAGCATGTCTTTACTGCAATCGACACCGCGGGTGTGAAGAAGCACAAGTCCATCAAAGGTGATATCGAATACTACTCGCATCATCGATCTCTGCGTGCGATTCGTCGCGCGGATGTCGTGTTGTTCATGGTCGATGCTTCGTTGCCAATCAGTAGTGTCGACAAGCAGTTGGGCAATGAAGTGCTCAAGCATGACAAGCCCACGGTGATTGTGATCAACAAGTGGGACCTGGTCCCCGAAGAAACAACACAGGAAGATTATGCTGCGTATCTCGATGATGCGCTTAAAGGTTTGGACTTTGCGCCCATCGTATTCCTCAGTGCCCAAAAGGCTGAGGGCTTAAAGCAGGTCTTGGCGATGGTCAAGAATTTGTACGATCAAGCCGGACACCGCGTGCCCACTGGTGAACTTAATCGCATTGTCCGCGATATCATCACCAAGCGTCTACCTCCTGCACACATGGGCCGACGTTTGAACGTGTTCTATGTGACGCAACTACAAACACACCCACCAACGATTGGCATTTTTGTCAACCATCCGGATTTGTTTGATAACAACTATGAACGGTTCATCATTAATCGCATGCGTGATCAATTGCCGTTTAGTGAAGTTCCCATCAAGCTGTTGATCCGTGGGCGTAAGGAAATGCCCGAAGGGACATAAGTCAAAAGACATTACCGCCAAGTCGTCAAGAATGCCAAGTTAACGAAAGAGAACATTTTATTGTCCTTGCGATGGGTTTAAAACCCTCGCCTTCAGGCGAATCCTTTAGGTTTTTCGCTGTTTGGTTAAACTGTTGAGATGGAACATTATCGCAC
>MDTD01040046.1_pt1 | contig 20775 bp, 21 predicted proteins | sample 811221 | NCBI WGS metagenome assembly MDTD01 (sample SAMN05326646, study PRJNA326480) | marine metagenome | isolation source: seawater | place: Pacific Ocean: South West | collected 2011
CCCCGTAACTATCTATAAATTTTGTTATATTGTGAAGAGAGGCTTGTTTCCTATGCGAGCAAGAAAATGCCTCATTAATAAATAATTCACCACACATGGATAACGTTTTGGCAAAACTTTCATCATCCATTTCCTCTTCTTTATGAAAACGAATATTTTCTAAAAAAAAAATCTCCCCTGAATTAATCTTTTTTGTTTTTTCAATTATTTCATTATTTATTTTATCTTTGTAGAAATAAATTTTGGTATTAAATATTTCAGAGAAATATTTAAATACTGGCTCCAAAGACATTTTTTGTATAACTTTACCTTTCGGTCTACCCAGGTGGGAAATAACAATAATTTTTGCTTTACTTTTAATAAGATGATTTATTAAAGGTTGTATTACTTTAATCCTCGTTTTATCTTGAATGATAGTACCTTTAAGTGGTACATTTAAATCCAATCTTACGATTACTCTTTTATTTTTAATATTTAAATCTTTTGTGAAAAACTTTAATTCACGCATTTCTAATTATTAATTACGAATTTTTTCCTGAATGATTGCAACAATATTATCACTAGTCAGTTTGAAGTTATTAAATATTTCCTTGTAGGGTGCACTTTTACCAAAATTATCTATACCAATCGAAATATCTTTTGGAGAGACATATTTTTTCCAACACATTACACTTCCTGCTTCAATAGAAACAACAAGACCTTCTGGCTCAATAAGTTTATTTCTATAGTCTAACGGCTGGTTGTCAAATATTTCTTGGCATGGCATAGATATAACTTTAGACTCAATATTTGACGATTTGAGTTGATTTTGAACATCAAGAGCTAAATCTACTTCTGATCCTGAAGCTATCAGGGTAACTTTACTATCATGCGAGGTTATATTTATTTGGTAAGCACCAAACGAGGATTTATTAGTTTCGTTAATATTTTTACTTATATAATTTAATTTTTGACGAGATAAAATAATTGCACTAGGCCCATCATTAAGAAGAGCTAGCTCCCAACATTCTAATGTTTCATTCATATCTGATGGTCTAAAAACTTTTAAATTAGGTATAGCTCTCAATCCTGTTAATTGTTCAACAGGTTGATGTGTCGGTCCATCTTCACCTAAACCAATAGAGTCATGAGAAAAAATATAAATAACTTTAAGGCCCATTAGAGCAGATAGTCTAATAGATGGCTTGCAATAGTCTGAAAATATTAAAAAGGTTCCGCCAAATGGAATGATATTTTTATATAATGCTAAGCCATTCATTATTGAGGCCATACCATGCTCTCTCACACCGTAATGCAAATAATTACCAGAAAAATTTTTATGATTTATTATTTTTGAGAAAGAAGTTTTTGTATTATTTGATCCACTCAAGTCAGCAGACCCTCCAATTAATTGAGGAAGAAATTTTGTTAATTCTTCAATTGTTTTCATGGAGCATTGTCTTGTAGCAAGTATAGGTTTTTCAGAGTTAAATAATTTCTTTTTATTTAAAATAAAATCTTTTAAATTTTCTTTATTAATTTCAGCATTAAACTCATTAAGTTCTTGTTTTTTTTTAGAATTTTTTTCTAAAGCATCTTGCCAAATCTTTTCACTTTCCTCGCCTTTTTGGCCGATTTCTCTCCAAGCATTTAATATGGACTCTGGTAAAGCAAACGGTTCGTAATTCCATTTAAGTTTTTTTCTAACTAATTTTATTTCATCTTCTCCTAGTGGTGATCCATGGGAAGAAGATTTTCCTGATTTATTTGGTGATCCGAAACCTATTATAGTTTTACAAGATATTAAGGTAGGCTTCCCTCCTTTTCTTGCTTTGCTTATTGCAGAGTTAATTTGTTTTTCATTATGACCATTTATTTCAATAAAATTCCAACCATAAGACTCAAATCTTTTTTTATAATTATCTGAAACACTTAATGAAGTTGATCCATCAATTGAAATTTTATTGTTATCAAAGAATACTATTAAATTTTTTAATCTTAAGTGGCCCGCTAAGCTCATAGTCTCATGACTTATACCTTCCATTAGATCTCCATCGCTTGCAAATACATAGGTTTTATGATCGATTATTTTTGACCCAAATCTTTTTTTATAAATTTCCTCTGCTATTGCCATACCTACCGCATTCCCTAAGCCTTGACCTAAAGGTCCTGTAGTTGTCTCTATACCCGATCCTTTTACGTACTCAGGATGTCCTGCACAAATTGAATTTAACTGTCTAAAATTTTTAATATCTTCTAACTTAACACTTTTATAACCCGTTAAAAAAAGCAGTGCGTAAAGTAGCATTGAACCGTGTCCCGCAGATAAAATAAATCTATCTCTATTTAACCAATCGGGATTTTTTGGATTAAACCTGAGGTGGTATTTGTATAATACCGTTGCAACATCTGCCATACCCATTGGCATACCCGGATGACCAGAGTTTGCCTTTTGAACAGCGTCAACCGACAAAAATCTTATGGCATTAGAAAGTTGATTAAGTTTTATTTTCACCGTTTAAATACGTATATAGACTTCAACGCGTTATATCAATAATATGATATAATTTTAGAATGTATAAATTTGAAAGAAAAGAAAAAAACTTGTTTAAGCTTATAGAAAAAATAAGCAACTTGAGCCTAAGTTATTCACATAGCGACGAAGATAAAGAAAAAATCATATCAGAAAGAGATCAAATTAACTTAGAAAAAAAAAGGATAGAGAAAAAAAATCAAGAACTAATTAAGGAACATAGAATGATCAAACAAAAACTTTTAAATTTACAAAGCGAGATTAGTAAAAAATCTGATTTAGAGGATAAATTTAATCAGGATATAAATGAGTTGACACAAGAAACAGAATATTTAGTTAATGAGATAGAAAAATGGCGAATGTAAATATAAAATTTAATGGAAAAGATTATCTTCTTTCTTGTGATGATGGACAAGAAGAAAAATTAAAGGAGCTAACTTTATTTTTAGACAAGAGATATAGCGAATTAAAAGATAATTTAGGCAATATTGGTGAAAACAAACTTTTATTAATTACAACGATCAAAGTGATAGATGAATATTTCGATATAAAAAACAAAGTTTCTGATCAAAAAAAGAGATTAGAAAATTTGAGTGAAAAATTTTTAGAATTAAAAAATCTTGCAATTAAGTATAAAGACTCAAAAGATATTGAAATTGATAAACTAAATTCAGAGATCGATAATTTTAAAAAAGCTATTGAAGATAGCAATAATCTTTATGAAAATTTATTAGATAAAACTACAAAATCTTTAGAAAAAATAATTGAGAACTCCGGTTCTAATTCTAAGATTCAATAAATGCCGCAAAAATCACTTCTTAGACGAAGATTTTTTAATATAAGAAAAAACAAGTATTATGCAATAAAACCATCATTTTTCGGACCATTAATCAAATTTTTAAAAAAAATTCCAAAAGACTATATAAATCTTTCTATATACTCACCAATAAATTATGAGATAAATATTTTTGAAATCTGTAAAATAAATCTACCTAAAAATATTAAAATTTTATTACCAATTATATCTAATAAGGATGGTTTAAAGTTTTTTATATGGGAAAAATTAGAACCGCTAGGTGTAAATAAATACGGTGTTTTAGAACCGATATTCAAGGACAAAGCTGAGCAAATACCTGATGTAGTTATAGTGCCTTTATTAGCATTTGATGAAAAAAAAAATAGATTAGGGTATGGAAAAGGTTACTATGATAAATTTTTATACAGTCTTAAAAAAAAAAATAGAAAATTTTATTCTATTGGTGTTGCATTTTCTTTTCAAAAATATAAAAAATTACCTATTCATAAACACGATGAGAAACTAGATTATATTTTAACAGAAAAAGGCTTAATATAAATGAACATATTAATTTTAGGAGACATATTCGGGATACCAGGCATTAAAGCTATAAAAGATAATTTGGCAAAGATTATTGCAGAAAAAAAAATTGATTTTGTAGTTGTCAATGGAGAAAATGCAGCTGACAGCGGAGTAGGTATTACAAAAGAAAATACTTTGGACTTATTTGGATCAGGAGTAGATGTGATTACATCTGGAAATCATATATGGGATCAAAAAGAAATAATAGACCATATGAAAACTGAAGAGAGATTATTAAGACCTGAAAACTTAATTGATGGGCAGCCTGGCAAGGGTTATGGTTTTTTTAAATCAAAAAATAATAAAAAAGTAGCTGTAATTAACTTAATGGGAAATGTCTTCATGAAAAAGTGTCAAGATGTATTTGAAGTAGCTCAAAAAATTGAAAAAAAAGTTAAACTAAAACAAGATGCAGATTTTATAATAATTGATATGCATGGAGAAACTACTAGTGAAAAAATGGCTATGGGTCATTTTTTTGATGGTAAAGTGACTGCTGTTGTTGGGACTCACACCCATGTTCCAACCTCAGATTATAGAATTATGGAAAATGGTACAGCTTATCAAACAGATTTAGGTATGTGCGGAGATTATGACTCTGTTATTGGAATGAATAAACAAAATTCGATTAAAAGATTTTTCAAGGATATTTCGGCAAAAAAACATTTTCCTTCAGAAGGTGAGGCATCAATATGTGGCTTAATTATAAAAGCGGACACAAGTACTGGTTTAGCAAAAAAAATTGACCAATTAATAATTGGTGGAAAATTAAAAGAAAAAAAATAATGGCTGGACATTCACATTGGGCAGGCATTAAACACAAAAAGGGCAGGCAAGACAAATTAAGGTCAAAACTTTTTTCAAAATTATCTAAAGAAATTACAGTAGCTGCAAAACTTGGCTCAAAAGATCCCAGTACAAATCCAAGATTAAGGTCTGCTATTCAATCCGCTAAAGAGTCAAATATGCCAAAAGACAATATTCAAAGGGCAATTAGCAAGTCAGAAAATAACCTTAATGAGAATTATCAAAATTTAAGGTATGAAGGTTTTGGTCCTTTCAATGTTAGTCTTATAATAGAAACTTTAACAGACAACAAAAACAGAACAGCTTCTAATATAAGAAAAATTTTATCAAGGAACGGAGGAAGGCTTGCAGAAAACGGCTCAACAAGTCACCTTTTTTTTAATTGTGGTGTAATACATGTCGATAAAAAAGAACTTACAGAAGAAAAAATTTTAGAATTTGCGATAAATTCTGGAGCTAAAGAATGTTATACTAGTAATTTGGTTTATGAGATCATTTGTGAAAAAAATAACTTTTATCAAGTTAAAAACGCTATGGAATCTAAGATTAATAAAATTTTATACTCTGGGATACAGTGGCGCCCCTATGACTATATTAAATTAAATGAAAATCAAAATGAGGATATTGAAAAACTTTTGGAAGAATTAGACGAAGATGAAGATGTACAGAGTATTTTTCTAAATAGTAATAGAAAACAGTAAAACATGCATACTATTATTGGAATAGATCCTGGATTAAGTGGAGCAATCTCTATTGTAAAAGGAGGAGATATTAAACTATTTGACATGCCTGTCATGTCAGAAGGTAAGAAAAATAAAAAACAACTCAATAGTTCACAACTAGTAAATATAATTAAAGATAATATAGATGATTTAAACAAAGCTACTGTTGTTGTAGAAAGAGTGAATGCTATGCCGGGTCAGGGAGTAACTAGTATGTTTAATTTTGGGCAAACTTTTGGAGCTATAAAGGGCATATGCGCAGCCTTGCAACTGCCTATTTTTTTTGTATCACCATCTAAATGGAAAAAACATTTTGAATTAATTAATTCCTCAAAAGATGCTAGCAGAACAAAAGCTATAGAAATGTATCCTAAAATATCCACACAACTATCTAAAAAAAAAGATGTAAATAAAGCTGACGCAGTACTGATTGCAATGTATTTTGTTGAAAATAGTATTAAAGAGGACCTAAAATAAACATTAATACATATATAATTTGTCATAATATTCAAATTCCTGACACAATCTAAAAGTAATCAAAGGCATGGAACAAGATATTGCAACTCAAGTAGTAGGTCTAGGTGGAAATACCGATTTTTCATTATTAAGTTTATTCTTAAGAGCTGACTTTGTTGTGAAATCTGTCATAATAATTTTGATAGCTTGCTCAATTTATTCTTGGGCTTTAATTTTCGATAAATACAAATTATTTAAAAGAATAAATGCTTCAACAGAAGATTTTGAAACTAAATTTTGGAAAGCTAAATCAGCTGAAAGTTTTAATAATTCACTTCCCTCTAAGACTAAAGATCCAGCTACATTAATTTTTAAAGATGCAATGACAGAATTAGTAAAAACTAAATCCAAGTCATCCTCTGTCCAAGCAGCAAGAGTTGAAAGGATCTTAGAAATTTCAACAGACAAACAAATTAAAAATATCGAAAAAAATTTTATCTTTTTAGCTACCGTTGGTGCAACAGCTCCATTTATTGGCTTGTTTGGGACAGTTTGGGGAATAATGAATTCTTTTCAGTCAATAGCAATATCCAGAAATACTAGTCTCGCAATAGTGGCACCAGGTATTGCAGAGGCATTGTTTGCAACAGCTTTAGGGTTGCTAGCTGCAATTCCTGCTGTGATTGCATATAATAAATTTAATAGTGATCTCAGAAGATATCTGTCAAGAATAGATAATTTTTGTAAAAGATTTATTTCAATAATTTAAAATGGCAATTAATCTAAATCGCTCAAAAAATGAACCAATGAGTGAGATCAATGTAACACCATTCGTTGATGTTATGCTTGTTTTGTTAATAATTTTTATGGTGACAGCCCCATTACTTACAGTTGGTGTTCAAGTTGATTTACCAGAGTCATCTGCAGATTCATTACCTGATGATCAAGAACCTTTAACTTTAACAATAAATTCTAAAGGAGAGGTTTTTATTCAAGAACATAAAGTGACGTATGAAAAAATTATTCCAAAGCTTCTAGCGATTGCAAAAAATAGAACCGACACTAGAATTTACGTTCGAGGAGATAAAACTATCAATTATGGAAGAGTTCTTGAAGTTATGGGGACACTTTCAGGCGCAGGATTTTCAAAAGTTGCTCTAATTTCTGAGCCCTATAAAAATTAAATTTGAATGACAAGAAGTTTAATTTATTCAATTTTTTTCCACTCGTTCGTAATTGTTTTAACAGCGTTAAGTTTACCTTTTATGTTAAGAGAGCCTATCGATTTACCGCCGATCGTTTCTGTAGAATTAATACAAATTAAAGATAAAACAAATATTCCTTATGCACCAAAAGTAAGGAAAATTATTGAGGACGTAAAAAAAGAAGAAAAAAGAGTTGTATCTGAACAAGCGCCTCCGGCTTCAAAAAAAAAAGAAAAACCTGATAGAATACCACTTCCAAAAAAAGAGGATGAGATAAAAGATATTATTAAAAAAAAACAAAACCCTGAAAATGTAAAGCCTCAAATTAGACAGTCATCTGAATTTGAGAAAAAAGAGCTTTTAGATACTAATCAAATAGCTGCACTTATTGATAAAGCAAAAGAGGAAGAGGCGTCTAAACAAAAAAAGTTCAACAAATTGACACAAAGCAGTGTTAAGAATTCGTTTGCAACTGGTCTAAGTTTATCAGAAGAAGACGCATTAAGAGCTCAAATTTTTGGATGTTGGAGCGTACCTCTTGGGTTGCCTTTTGATCAAAGTTTACTAGTAAGAATTAAATTGGAATTAAAAAGAGATGGTACGATTTTAAAGTCTGAAATTTTAGATCACGAAAGAATGAATATGCCTGGACAAAAATTTTATAAAATATTAGCTGAGAGCGCCCTCAGAGCAGTCAGGATATGCCAACCTCTAAAGGTGCCACCAACTGGTTATGAAAAGTGGAAAAATATTCAGTTAAATTTTGATCCAACAGAAATGTTAAAAGGTTAATATGAGATTAATAATTTTCAAAATTGTAATTTTTTTAGTTTTTTTTGGACCCGCTAAGGCTTTAATTCAAGTTGACATAACTCGAGGAAATCTTGACCCACTTCCGATTGCAGTATCTCCACTATTCGTAGAAAAAGGTTCAGAAAGTTATGAAGGCATAAAAGTCAAAAATCTTGGTGAAGATATATCTAAAATAATCGAAGATAATTTTAAATCCACTGGATTATTTAATCCACTGAAAAAAGAGGCCTTTGTTCAAAAACCAGATATTGCACACTTAAAACCTAGATTTGAAGATTGGAGATTAATTAAAGCACAAGCATTAGTAACCGGCAAAATTAAAATACAAAATTCCAAGTTAAAGGCAGAGTTTAGACTTTGGGATCTTACTGCATCCAAAGAAATGACCGCTTTAGCATTTACTACAACTCCTTCTAATTGGAGAAGAGTTGCGCATATTATTTCTGATAAAATATATGAGCGATTAACAGGTGAAGAAGGTTATTTTGATACAAGAATTATCTATGTCTCAGAGACTGGTCCAAAAAATTTAAGGGTAAAAAAACTAGCGATTATGGATCAGGATGGTGCTAACACAAAGTATTTAACATTAGGAAATGAGTTAGTATTGACCCCAAGATTTAATCCTACAAGTCAAATGGTAACTTATTTGTCTTACTTTAGGAATTTGCCAAGAGTTTATCTTCTAGACGTTGAAACGGGTACACAAGAAGTGGTTGGAAATTTTCCAGGTATGACATTTGCTCCTAGATTTTCTCCTGATGGAAAAAAAATTATTATGAGTTTTGCTAAAGACGGTAACTCAGATATTTTTACTATGGATCTACAAACGAGAGTTGTTGAGAGAATAACTGAGCACTCATCAATTGATACATCTCCTTCTTATTCTCCAGACGGAAAGTTTATATGTTTTAACTCAGATAGAAGCGGACTACAACAAATCTATGTTATGAAAAGTGATGGGACAGGTTTAAAAAGAATTAGCTTTGGTGATGGTTTATACGGTACTCCTGTATGGTCGCCAAGGGGCGATCTAATAGCTTTTACAAAAGTAAGAAAAGGAAGATTTTATATTGGAGTTATGAGATCGGATGGATCTGGTGAGAGACTTCTAACTGAAAATTTTTATCAGGAGGCACCATCTTGGTCTCCGAATGGTAGAGTACTAGTTTTTTATAGAGAGACAAAGTCTGGACCTAAAGGAAAGGGATTTAGTGCAAAATTATGGTCGATCGATATTACGGGATATAATGAGAGAAAATTGAGCACCGAAACCGATGCTTCAGACCCATCTTGGTCTTCATTACTCTCAAAGTGAGGTAAAACTTATGTAATTTTAACTTGAATAATGTTATATAATTTGAAATATTCTGACCAATAAACCTAGGGGAAAAAATGAGATTTAAAAAAAATTTATTAAACATAGTATTCATTATACTAGCTTCCTTTGTATTAAGCGCCTGCTCTACTGCAAAGAAAAGTGGAGATGTTAGTGGTGATGTTTATACAGGAAAAGAAACAGTTGAGTATTTAGCAACAGGTGTTCCAGATAGAGTATTTTTTGCAACTAATAAATCATCTTTAACTACCGCTGCTAGAGAAACGTTAAGAAAGCAAGCAACGTTCTTAAGAAAAAATAAAAATTTAAATATAACAATAGAAGGTCATGCAGATGAAAGAGGCACTAGAGAGTATAACCTTGCGCTTGGTGAAAGAAGAGCAAATGCCGCCAAAGATTATCTTATGACTTATGGTATTTCAGGTAAAAGAATATCAACTATAAGTTATGGAAAAGAAAGACCAGTAAACACGGCATCAACTCCTTTAGCTTGGTCTCAAAATAGAAGATCTGTAACAGTAAAAGCAAATTAAAATACTAACTTTAAAGACCCTTTGATTAATACAAAATTAAAGGGTCTTTTTTTTGCCACTATGTATTATTAATGATTCATCATAATCTATGATTTATAAAAATTTTAAAAACTTCTTCGGTATTAATATTCTGGTATTAGTTCTTTATCTTTTTTTATTTTGGTTGCCAATAAAAGCGGATGAAAAAATAAATGCTATAGTAGATCAGATTCAAATTATTTCTGATGACATAAAAACTCTTGAAAAAGCTGTTTATAAAAAATCAGACGCTATTAGAAGAAATAATGTTCCAAGTGATGGTTTAAACGAGGATGTTTTAACAAAACATTTATTAAAATTGAATGATCTTGAGGATCAATTTAGAAACCTAACTAACAAATTTGAAGAAGTTAATTTTAAATTAGACAAACTTTCTTCACGAATTACAAAAATTCAATCTGACACACAACTTCGTTTTAGTGATTTAGAAAGCACAACTGATGATAAAAAAGCTGTAAAGAAAACTCAATTACCCGGAACTAGCAAACCACAAGATTTTGGAGCCACACCTGGATACAAAAGTTCTACTCTACCGGCTAAACAACAACTAAGTTCTATTGACACTGCAGCTACCGTCTTAACAGAAAAGCCTGAACAAGTTAGTTCTTTGCTGCCAAACAAAGGTCCAAAAGAACAATATGAATTTGCTGTTAGTTTTATGAAAATAGGAGATTATGAAACTGCTGAATTTGCGTTGAAAGAATTTATTAATAAAAATAAAGATCATGATTTAGCTGGTAACGCTCAATACTGGTATGGAGAAACTTTTAGAATTAGACAACTTTATTCTGATGCTGCCTCAGCTTACCTTGACGGATATCAAAACTATCCCAAAAGCAAAAAAGCACCAGATAATTTACTCAAGTTAGGTATAACTATGGTACAATTAGGTGAAAAAGATCAAGGTTGTTCAATGATAAAAGGTATAAAAAAACAATATCCAAAAGCAAGTAAGTCTGTGTTACAAAAAGCTCAGTATGAGCAAAAAAAATTCAAGTGTTCAAAAACTTAAAAAATTTTTTGAAGTAAATCAATTAGCTAAAAAAAATTTTATAAATTTCGAAAAAAAATCTAAAAAGCTTAACTTGACATCGGGAGTAGTTGCTATTTCAGGTGGAGCCGACAGCTTAGCTCTAGCAGCACTTATAAAACTATATAACATTAAAAATAAAAAAAAATTATTTAGGTATATACATATAGATCACTCAATTAGAAAAAATTCAAAATCCGAAGCTTTAAAAGTCAAAAAAATTCTTAAAAAGATAGAAATAAATTTGATTATCCTATCTAACAAAAAAAAGATTAAAAAGAATATTCAAAAAGAAGCCAGAGACATAAGATATAATTTACTCAAAAATTTTTGTTTAAAAAATAGATTAAAATTTCTTCTAACTGGCCATCATAGCGAAGATCAAGTAGAGACATTCTTTATTAGACTGTCTAGAGGCAGTGGAATTAAAGGGTTATCATCAATGAGAGAAATTACAAAACTTTCCAAACATTTGAAGTTATTTAGACCTTTTTTAGATGTAGAAAAAAAAGAACTTAGTATAATAACAAAAAATATATTCGGTGCTTATATCAAAGATCCAAGTAATAAAAATACTAAATTTTTGAGAACAAAAATAAGACAATTGAAAGACGTGCTTGAAAGCAAAGGTATCTCTTATAGGCAAATCTTAAAATCTATTAAAAATATTTCATCTTCTGAAGAAATCATAGATCAATATATAAATAAAACTTACAAAAATTTAGTATCAAAAAAAAAACGGGTTTTATTAATAGATTATAAAAAATTCTTAAAAGAAAAAAAAGAAATAAGAATTAAAGTGGTCGAAAAGGCAATTAAATCCTTTTCGATCAATTATTACCCGCCAAGAGCGGCTAAAATTGATAGCTTGATTTTAAGGTTAGTAGGCAAAAATCAAAAAAAACAAACATTAGGCGGATGCATAGTTGAAAAACTTCGAAATGATACTATTAAGATATCAAAAGAGATTTAAAGTAGAATTTTGGCTTTAAATTGATATACTTTGTCATATTTACAAAACTAAGACTTTATTGTACTTGCAAATTGTAATTTTATACTTATTTATTAATTATGAATTTTAAAAATTTAATTATGTGGGCACTGATAATCCTTTTATCCGTGGGATTATTTAACATGTTTCAAAGCCCTGAAAGAGTTAATTCTGCAAAAAATACGATACCTTTTTCAAAATTTTTAAATGAAGTAGAAACAGGTAGAGTTGTAGAAGTTCAGATCCAAGGTAATAATATTACCGGAACTCTTTCTGATGGAAAAAATTTTAATACTTATTCGCCAAACTATCCTAACCTTGTGGACAAGTTAACTCAAAATAAAGTAAATATTAATGCTTCTCCCATCGAAGACAAAATGCCTTCATTACTTGGTATCCTACTATCATGGTTTCCGATGCTATTGCTTATCGGTGTTTGGATATTTTTTATGCGACAGATGCAGGGTGGCAAAGGCGGTGCCATGGGTTTTGGAAGATCTAAAGCAAAACTTTTAAATGAGTCTCAGGGAAAAGTTACATTTAATGATGTTGCTGGTGTTGAAGAAGCTAAAGAAGAAGTTGAAGAAATTGTTGAGTATTTAAAAGATCCAAAAAAATTTAGTAGATTGGGAGGAAAAATACCGAAAGGCGCTTTGCTAATTGGACCTCCAGGCACAGGTAAAACATTATTGGCTAAAGCAATAGCTGGAGAAGCTAATGTTCCATTCTTTTCAATTTCTGGATCCGACTTTGTTGAAATGTTTGTAGGAGTTGGAGCTTCAAGAGTGAGAGATATGTTTGATCAAGGTAAAAAACATTCACCTTGTATAATTTTCATAGACGAAATTGATGCCGTTGGTAGAAGTAGAGGAGCTGGTTTGGGCGGTGGCAATGATGAAAGAGAGCAAACCTTAAACCAACTTTTAGTTGAGATGGATGGTTTCGATACTAATGAAGGAATAATTTTAATTGCAGCAACAAATAGACCAGATGTTCTCGACCCCGCATTGTTGAGACCAGGAAGATTTGATAGACAAGTGGTTGTCGGAAATCCAGACATTATTGGTAGAGAAGCTATTCTCAAAGTTCATGTAAAAAAAATAAATGCAGGACCAGATGTTAAATTAAGAACAATAGCTAGAGGTACTCCAGGTTTTTCTGGAGCAGATTTAGCAAATTTAATTAATGAGTCAGCTCTATTAGCTGCTAGAAAAAATAAAAGAGTTGTAACTATGTCTGACGTGGAAGAAGCTAAGGATAAAGTAATGATGGGAGCTGAGAGAAGATCAATGGTAATGTCAGAGGATGAAAAAAAATTAACAGCATATCATGAAGGTGGTCACGCAATAGTTGCTTTAAATGAGAAAGCTTCAGATCCAATTCATAAAGCAACAATTATTCCTAGAGGTAGAGCGTTAGGTATGGTTATGAGGTTGCCAGAAAGAGATCAGTTGTCAATAACTAGAGAAAAAATGCATTCAGACATAGCTGTAGCCATGGGTGGAAGAATAGCTGAAGAAATTATTTTTGGCCATGACAAAGTTACTTCAGGTGCTTCTTCAGACATTGACATGGTAACAAAGATGGCAAAAAATATGGTCACAAAATGGGGCATGAGCAAAGAACTTGGTCCTATAGCCTTCGGAGAAAATGAAGAAGAGGTCTTCCTAGGCAGATCAGTCACAAAACAGCAAAACATGTCAGAGGAAACTGCAAAAAAAGTAGACGCAGAGGTAAAAAAAATTGTTGAAAAGGGTTATGAAAGAGCAAAAAGCATTCTTACAGAAAAAATTGATGATTTGCATAAATTAGCTAAAGCTTTATTAATATATGAAACACTTTCAGGAGATGAGATAAGAGATTTAATCCTAAAAAATGTTAAACCTACAAGGTCGTTCAAAGATGAAGAAGATAATAATAAGCAGGAAACTTCAGCATTAGACTCATTAGGTTTAAAACCTAAGCCAGCAATTTAAATTTAAAATGATCAAATATTACACTCGGGCGTGTAATTTTTTTTATGGACTTAAAGCTAAACAATCAATTCGAAAAAAAGAGGCTCTTCCTCTTTGCGGCAATAAATTAATAGCTTTTGACAAGATTGAAATATTTACTAGAAATAGAAATCAGGTTTCAAAAAAAATTATAAATTTAAAACAAATTAAGTTTTTAAAGCCAGCTATAAGAATTAAAGTCTCTAAGGATATAAAAAAGATAATCTCCAAAAGGAAAAATTTTGTAAAAAATCTTAATTTTGATAAGTCAAATATTATGGGTATAGTTAATTTAACACCAGACAGTTTTTCTGATGGTGGTAAATATAATAATTATCTTAAATCAAGAAAATATATTAAAGAATTAATTAGTTATGGAGCAGATATTATTGATATTGGTGGTGAGTCTACCAGGCCTGGCGCCAAGACATTATCAATTAAAAAAGAGTGGAGCAGGCTAGAAAAAACATTAAAAATTTTCAAAAAAGATAATTCGTCTGTACCCCTTTCATTGGATACAAGAAAACCAGAAATAATGAAGAAAGGGATTAAGTTTGGAGTGGATATTATTAACGATGTTTCTGGTTTTAAATTTAACAAAGAGTCATATACAATAAAAAACAAACTTAATGTAGCAAAAGTTCTGCATCACATGAAGGGTACGCCTGAAACAATGCAAAAAAATCCGAATTATAACAATGTGCTTTTAGATATTTATGACTTTTTTGAGAAAGAACTTAATATCAAATCCAAAAAGAAAAACTTTTTAATAGATCCTGGTATAGGTTTTGGAAAAAAATTGAAACATAATTTGACTTTAATATCTAAAATTTCTTTGTTTCATTCTCTTGGTTTGCCTATACTGATTGGGACTTCTAGAAAAAGATTTATTAGTGAAGTTGCAAAAAATTTTGATAGCAAGGAACGAATTGGAGGTTCATTGGCTTCAGTTTTGTTTCTTTTAAGTCAGGGAGTTCAAATATTTAGAGTACACAACGTTCAAGAGGTTAAGCAAGGCATTTTGATTTTTGAAAAGATTTTATATAACCAATGAAAAATAAATATTTTGGAACTGATGGAATCAGAGGGACTGTTAACAGAGGTAATATAACTGGAGAAAAATTTTTTAAATTTGGTTTAGCTTCAGGAACGTTTTTTAAAAATCAAAAGAAATCAAGACAAATCGCTATAATTGCAAAAGATACAAGACTCTCAGGTTATACTTTAGAACCAGCTTTGGTATCAGGATTGGTTTCAGGGGGAATGAATGTATATACTCTTGGACCGTTACCAACTAATGGTTTAGCTATGTTAACTAAATCAATGAAAGCTAATATGGGAATTATGATTACCGCTTCACACAATCCTTACTATGATAATGGATTAAAACTTTTCGGACCGGATGGCATGAAGTTATCTGATAAAATTGAAAAGAAAATCGAAAAGCTTATAGATGCAAAAAATACTAAACAACTAACTAATCCGAAATTACTGGGAAGAGTAAAAAGATTAGAGGACGGGAATGACAGGTATATTAAGATTTTAAAGAATAATTTTCCAAAAAATTTTCATCTTAAGGGGACTAAAATAATATTAGATTGTGCAAATGGGGCAAGTTACAAGGCAGCTCCAAAACTTCTTACTGATCTTGGCGCCAAAGTTATTCCTTTAGGTGTGACTCCAAACGGATTAAATATTAATGAAAAATGTGGTTCGACATTTCCATCAAAAATTAAATTAGCTGTCAAAAAATTTAAAGCAGATGTTGGCATATCTTTTGATGGAGATGCCGATAGAATAATTATGTGTGATGAAAAAGGGAGAATAATAGACGGAGATCAAATAATTGCAATGCTAGCAAAAAGATGGAAATTTAAAAAAATATTAAAAGGTGGTGTTGTAGGGACTCTTATGTCTAATTATGGTTTAGAGAAATTTTTGATTAGTCAAAAAATTAAGTTTTTTAGATCCAAAGTTGGCGATAGATATGTAAAAGAGAAAATGAAAAAACATAATTTTAATTTAGGAGGAGAACAGTCTGGTCATATTATTTTAGGTAAATTTGCTACCACCGGAGATGGCTTACTTGTAGCTTTAGAAGTTTTATTCTCATTGAGGAAAGGAAAAAAAGCAAGTAATCTTTTGAATGTCTTTAAACCTGTGCCTCAAATTTTAGAAAATGTTACGGTAAAAGACAAAAATATTATTAATAAGTCAAAATGTAAACAAGCTGTTAAATTAGCAAATAAGATTATGAAAAAAAACGGAAGAATTTTAGTTAGGAAGTCAGGTACCGAACCAAAAATTCGAATTATGGCCGAGTCATATGATAGAAACTTAATTAAAAAATGTATTAAAATTATTAAAAAATCAATAAATTGAAACCAAAATCTAAAATACTTATTATAGCAGGCTCAGACTCATCTGGTGGAGCTGGAATACAAGCAGATATTAAAACTGTAACTGCTTTAGGAGGTTATGCAATGACTGCTATCACAGCTATAACTGCGCAAAACACTACTGGGGTAAAATCAGTTGTTGCTATACAGCCTGAGGAAATTAAAAAGCAGATTTTATTTACTTCTAAAGACATTAAACCAAACGCAATAAAAATTGGAATGTTATCTTCCACAAATGTCATTATGTCAGTAATTAATTCTTTAAAAAAGATAAGTACAAAAAAAATAGTTTTAGATCCTGTTATGGTTGCAAAAGGAGGCTTTAAATTGATTAATGATAAAGCTATTAATATATTAAAAAGAAGACTTATAAAAAAAGTCTTCCTGATAACTCCAAATATTCCAGAGGCAGAAATTTTGACAAAAACGAAGATTCAAAGTTTAGATGATATGATTAATGCTGCTAATATATTGCTTAAATTTGGGGTAAAAAATATTTTAGTTAAAGGCGGTCATAGAAATGCAAAAATCATGCAGGATGTATTATTAAATAAAAGAGGATTAACAATATTTAAAAATAGAAAAATTATTACAAAAAATACTCATGGAACAGGTTGCACTCTATCAAGTGCTATTACAACTTTTTTGGGATGTGGAAAAAATTTAAATAAATCCTGTGAGCTTGGAATTAAATATGTTAACAATTCTATAAGATCTAATTTAAAATTTGGAAGAGGTCACGGGCCAATTAATCACTTAAGTGCGATAAACATTAATAGGAAATATAGGTAATGAAGAATGTAGCTGTTGTGGGTTCTCAATGGGGCGACGAAGGAAAAGGAAAAATAGTTGACTGGCTGTCTAGTGAAGCAGATATCGTTATTCGTTTCCAAGGCGGACATAATGCAGGTCATACTTTAGTTATAGATGGAGTAACATATAAATTAAGACTTTTACCGTCTGGAATAGTAAGAAAAAATAAAATTTCAATTATAGGAAATGGCGTAGTAGTAGATCCCTGGGCTCTTTTGGAAGAAATTGAAGAAATTCAATCGAAGGGAATAAAAGTAGATGAGAATAATTTAATTTTATCTGAATCAGCAAATTTAATTTTACCTTTTCATAAAGAGATGGATGAAATAAGAGAAGACTCAGCAGGTAAAGCAAAGATAGGAACAACTCGAAGAGGCATCGGACCAGCTTATGAGGATAAAATCGGTAGAAGATCTATAAGGGTTATGGACTTGGTGTCAGAAAAAAATTTAGATCAAAGACTAGAAACAGTTTTGATTCACCATAATGCAATTCGAAAAGGATTAGGTAAAAAAATTTTTAAAAAGGACCGGTTAAAAAAAGATTTATTAAAAATAGCGCCAGAAATATTGAGATATTCTCAACCTGTATGGAAAAAAATTGATGAATTTAAAATTCAAGAAAAAAAAATATTATTTGAGGGTGCTCAAGGAATTTTATTAGATGTAGATCATGGCACCTATCCTTTTGTCACGTCTTCAAATACAGTGGCATCTTCTGCCGCAACTGGAACTGGATGTGGCATGAGTACAATTAACTATGTATTAGGTATCACTAAAGCTTATACTACGAGAGTAGGTGAGGGACCTTTTCCTACAGAGCTTAAAGATAAAACTGGAGAACTTTTGGGATTAAGAGGTAAAGAATTTGGCACTGTTACTAGTAGAAAAAGAAGATGTGGTTGGTTTGATGGTGTTCTGGTACGACAAACGATAAAAATTTCTGGAATAAATGGAATTGCATTAACAAAATTAGACGTTTTGGATGAGCTAGACGAGATAAAAGTTTGTATAAAATATGAACTAAATGGCAAAGAGATAGATTATCTGCCAGCTTCTGTAGAAGATCAAATGAAAGTTCAACCAATATATAAAAGTTTCAATGGGTGGAAAAGCGAGACAAAGGGAATTCGAAATATAGATAAATTACCAAAACCAGCGAAGAATTATATAGAATTTATAGAAAAATTTGTGGGTGCTAAGATTTCAAGTATATCCACAAGTCCAGAAAGAGACGATACAATTTTGTTATTAGACCCTTTCAAAAATTAACTAGATTGAAGTAAGTTTTTAGATTTAGAGGCATTAATCATAGACTTTTGTAATTTTTCAAACGCTTTTGTTTCTATTTGTCTTATTCTCTCTCTACTAATCTTAAATTTTTTACTTAATTGATCTAAAGTTTTAGGATTTTCAGTAAGTCTTCGAGACTCGAGAATTTCCTTCTCTCTTTTATTTAAAATATTTATTGATTTTTTTAATAATTCTTTTTTATCATTGTATTCTTGTTTCTGTGATATTAATAATTCTTGATCTAAGCTCTCGTCTACTAACCAGTCTTGCCACTCTTCTTTTTCACCATCTTTCAAAGGTGCGTTTAATGATTTTTCTTGACCCATCATTCTTCTATTCATATTTATTATCTCATCACTTTCGACATCTAATCTTTTAGAAATTTCTTCTACATGTTCACTTTTAAGATCACCCTCCTGATTAGGTGCTATTTGATTTTTTATTTTTTTCAAATTAAAAAATAATTTTTTTTGAGCCGTTGTCGTGCCCATTTTAACAAGACTCCAAGATCTTAAAACGTACTCTTGTATCGCCGCTTTAATCCACCACATTGCGTATGTTGCTAATCTAAATCCTTTATCAGGATCAAACTTCTTAACTGCTTGCATTAAACCGATATTTCCTTCTGATATTAATTCATTTACAGGTAAACCATAACCTCTATAACCCATAGCAATTTTAGCTACAAGCCTAAGATGGCTAGTAACTAATTTGTGAGCCGCTTTTAAATTACCGTTGTCTTTCCAATTTTTCGCCAACATATATTCCTCTTCCGCATCCAGCATTGGAAACTTTTTTATTTGCGACAGGTAGAGAGATAACCCAGCTGAAGTTGGAGCTGGCAAACTACTTATATTATTTTTATTACTCATAAGTTTTAAATATATATTTAGATTAAGTTTTTCAACCGTTGTATTTATTAAGTAAATCAAGTAATTTTTGAAATTCAAACGGTACATTAACTGAAAAACTGACATTTTTTTTTTTTATAGGGTGATAAAACTCTAAAACTTTTGCATGAAGAGCCTGACCTTTAAAATTTTTAATTAAATTTTCTATATTTTTATCTATTTTTTTAAAAAGAATATTTTTTTTTCCGTATTTTTTGTCTCCTATTAAAGAGGTATTTTTAAATTTAAGATGTACTCTAATTTGATGTGTTCTTCCCGTTTCTAATTTAAAAGAGATGAAACTTAATTTAGGCAGGTATTTTGAACTATATACTTTTATTGTCTCATAGTTAGTCACAGCTCTTTTACCTTTTACATCGCTTACAGACATAAGCTGTCTGTTATTCTGACTTCTAGATATTAAAGTGTCAATTTTTCCTTGCAACGGTCTAATAACTCCCCATACTAAAGCCACATATTCTCTTTTAATAGTGTGATTACTAAACTGTTTACTTAGCTCGGAATGAACAAAATTGTTTTTTGCTACTACTAATAAACCGCTAGTATCTTTATCAATTCTATGCACTATACCCGGTCTATTATCGCCATTGTAATTAGATAAATATTTATACTTATAAATTAGACCATTGACTAAAGTTTGATTTTGATTTCCTGCTCCTGGATGAACAACTAATCCAGAAGGTTTATTTATAATTACTAAATCGTTGTCTTCGTAAATTATATTTAATTTAATATTTGAAGGAACAAGATCGCTTTTATTAGCCAACTCAACTTTAAAATGAATGGTATCTCCAATTTTAATTTTTTTAGCAGGAGAATTTTGTACTTTATCATTAATATAAACTTTACCAGATAGAATTAATTTTTTAATAACCGATCTAGTCAATTTTCTATTTTTTTTAGATATTGCTAAGTCTAAGCGTTTACCGGAATCTTCTTCTTTAACTAAAAATTTAACTATGTTATTACTCATAAATAATTAATTTGCGTTCGTAGCTCAACTGGATAGAGCGTCTGACTTCGGATCAGAAGGTTGAGGGTTCAAATCCTTCCGGGCGCACCAATTTGAGTTTAATTTTTTTTTCATTACGCAACTATATTTAATTTTTTTTTTATAATATTTACACTATTTTCAAATTCACTCCATCGCTTATCATATTGGTGAACTATTGAATACGGTTTACCTAAATCATTGATTAAGTAATTATCATTATTAAATTTAATTTTTTTTAAATGAAAAACCGTTGCAATTGGACCGGTGCTATTTTTATAAAAGTAAGTACCATTTATTAATTTTTTATGAGCAATATAATTTGCATGCCCTTGATCGCAACCTCTACCAGATTTATCTCTTCTAAAAGTTAGTAGATATTTCATTTTTTTTTTATATTTGTTCTCTTTTATTTGTTTAATTATTGTTTTAAGGTACTCTTTCATTTTTGTATGATTTGCGATCACGGTCCCTGAGCAAAGAATTGTCTCATTAGCTAAGGAGGTAAGAATATTCTTACCGTAGGTTTTTTCTATCCAATTGGAATTAA
>MDTD01162111.1_pt1 | contig 20769 bp, 8 predicted proteins | sample 811221 | NCBI WGS metagenome assembly MDTD01 (sample SAMN05326646, study PRJNA326480) | marine metagenome | isolation source: seawater | place: Pacific Ocean: South West | collected 2011
CTGCCGGAATTATCCCTCGCAGGCACCTCGGCCAATCAACCCGGACAGGTCAGCCATGGCACCTCCATGGCGGAGACCATTCTTCGCGGACTCTCGGCTTCACTCGAGGGCACACAGGAAACCTCGGTCAAGATTCTACCGGTCGATGTCTATGGGCAACACGACAACACTTCCACTTTCGACGTGGCCCGTGGGGTTCAGGCCGCCATCGAAGGCGGCGCGGATATCGTCAGCCTGAGCCTAGGCTCCGATCAACCCAACAGTCTCCTCAAGTCTGTCATACAGGCCGGCTCGAAGGAGGGCGTTCTTTTTTTGGCTGCCGCAGGCAACGAACCCACGGGGCAACCGGTTTATCCCGCCGCCCAAAAAGAAGTGATTGGTGTGACTGCATTGAACCGGAATGGCCAACGCGTGGCCAGCTACGCCAATAACGGCAACTTTGTGGAAGCCGCCGCTCCCGGCGTGGGGGTTACGGTGCTGAACAATCAGACGTTCTACGGAACGGGGACGTCCTTCTCGACCGCCTACACGGCCGGCGTTGCAGCAGGGATCAGTTCAACCCAAGGCCTCACCACACCACAGGTTCGGGATGCCATCACGAAAAACATGCGCCCGCCCGGAACGGGGCCGTAAGAACACCCACCCAAGCGCTTGGCCAAGCGCTGTCATTCGTCCTCCAGATCGGCTTCGCGCTCAAACTGCGCCAGCATTTCCGGCAAAGCCAATCGGCCCCGAGCATACTTTGCGGCCTCCGATTCCGGATAGTCCCAGCGACAGCGATTGTAATATCGAAACGCCATCGGGACGTCCTTATCCATCCGAAAACTTTCCCCGGCCCAAAACAAGGCCTCGGCGCATAAAGGATCATCCGGATAGCGCTTGGCGAAGTCCTCAAACCGGGCGGCGGCATCGTCGAAAGCCTCCTGCTTGTAGTGACATTGGCCCCAGCGAAACGCCATGCGCGACGCCAGTTCATGGTCTGGGAAGCGCTCGATGAATTTACCCGATACGCGGGCGGCCACCGGGTAGTTTTCCTTCAGGTAATAGTACTCATTTATGCGGATCATCACCTTCGGGATCAACGGACTATCCGGATGAATTGCCGCCATTGCCACGTACTCCTCCAGCGCCTGATCGAAATCTCCCGCCTCCTCATGACATTGGGCCATTTTATACTGGGCGTCCGGCGCCAACGCATGATCAGGAAACCTGCGAATAATGACACGGTACGACTTGATGGCTTCCTGCCAGTCTTCCTGCTCCTGTGCGAATTGGCCGAGCAGATAGCTCCCCCTTGCCGCGTATTTTTCATCCGGAAAATCCTCCGCCAACTCGAGCAACACCCTTCGGCCGTGATCCAGGTTTTCCTGAGCCTGCTCCATGCGCTCGAGTTTCTTTTGGGATTTGAACAGTTCAAAATAGCTCTCTGCGATGTGAAACCGGGTTTGCGCAGCTAGATCAATGTCCTCAAACACTTTGCTGAACGCGGCAAGCAATCCGTCTGTACCGATCGCAACAGACACCTCTCCCCGCCGATCAACAGCTGTGTTGGATGAATTAACGTGATCGCGATACACCACAGTCAGCGTGTCCCCGAAGAAACATTCCACACCGTTATCCCCACTGTTTGGCCGGGGGGTACTTCGTGCAATGAGGGGAAAAGAACCGGTGAAGATTCCGCTATGCGTCAGCGTTTCCGTGAGTGTCACCCCCTCATTCTCACCGCTGGTCGTTTTGACAGTGACAATTACCTGATCCTGTTTGGCGGACACATCCTGATCCTTGTCTTCAACCATCAAAAACAAACGCTCCCCAACATGAAGCGTCTCAACTGCTTCTTCGTAGAGCGAATCAGTGATCCGCATCACGCCGGTACTCGAAAGCGTTCCGGTTGACCTCAAGGCATTCGCCCCTCCGTCTGGACGAGTTTCATCCCGGTAAACGGCCTCCACAATCTCTCCACCCATCAAATTTAACACGCGGACTTCGGCATCCGAATCGCCATCTTCTTCCTCGGCAAAAATCCTTCCCGTCAGACCGCCGGGAGTTTCCGGCGTTATCGGAATCCGGTCAGGACTGGTTTCATCTCCGAGATGAAGCAACATTTGCCCAACAAAACGGCCCTCCACCAGCGCCTGACCGGCGGTGATCGGCTCGCTATACTCTTCAGGTGTTTCACCCGCGAACTGTGCCGACAAGACACATTCGAGCAGCGCTTTTCGTCCATCTCCCACATTCAATTCGATCTGTAGACGGCTGCCGCTGGTCTTCGCACGGTCAGGGTCAATCACCTCGACTGTCAACGGCACATCGACAGATACGGGAACAGCGTTTGTGCTGCCAAACGGGGACAGTGAGTATTGATACCCGGGCTTAGCTCCCTGCTTCGTCAGGTCCGCCGGGATCAACTGAGTACCCAACACGCGGATTTTCGCCTCTGTTGGTTGGTTAACGAACACGACCGATTCACGGGGATGTTTGTGGCCGGGAACCGTGTTTTCCTGATCCGTATAGCGCAAGTAAACGCGGTCGCCTTTTTTCAATTTGAGTCGATTCTTTTTAGGTTCAGCTACCGCGGACCCATCAGCCTCATCTCGCTTGGCCAAGGCGTGCTCGGTCTCCACCTCAACACGAAACACACCCGTATTGGGACCGGTTTCAACGGCTTCCAAACCAAGCGCTTGACCAAGGTTCACCTGCACCGACACCGGCACTTTGTCCGCCGCTGATGTTCGATCGAGATCGAAATCCGTCACCTCTACAATTATCCGTTCTCCCGGCTCCACCCTCAAAAGTTCGTGGTCAACTGTTTGCACACTGCCATTGGCCTGTCTTCGAAATTCATGGGACAACGGTGTGATGGCACCGTTGAAAAATGTTGCCTGTAGAGTTTGCTCGAGTTGCCGGTTTTGCTGCAACCCGCCCTCGGTCAATGCATCCATGTAAACCGCCGTGATACTGTCCCCGGCTGCGATTTCGAGGATGTTGTTCTTGGCCAATTGCAAAACATCCTCTTTCGGCGGTATAATGGTTGCGCCATTGCTCGTGATGTTCACGTTTGCAACGCTGACAAAATTTCCGGGGTACTCATCGGCCACCATTTTCAAATGGCGTAGCGACCAACCGCTCAGTCTGGCTGTCAATGTTGTCTCCGTCCATTCCAACTCCACACCACGCGCGGTTACTGAGTCTGTCGCGGCCTTAAACTCATCCCGTTCCTCTTCAGACAAGACGAAATCTGCCAATCGGAAAGGCGCGAGGGCAACGGTGGTCTTCGCCAGATTCTCCCGCACACGCTCGCAACTCACACCCGATTCGACGTCCGCAACCCAGGCGATCACAGTGAGTGGATGCATCCCCGCATCAAGATAGACGTCTGTGATTGGGGATTTCTCCTCCCCAACCATCGCAACCGGATGCCCCCCAATCATGACTCCCCCGACATCGGCATTTACCGAAAAGCGGACTGCTCCAGGTCTGCGTTGAATGAATTGACCACTCCATATGACAAGGCTTGAAAGTTTTTCGATTTGTTTTGGTTTGAGATCCACCGGTTCAGGCACCCACTCAAGTGACTCCACTTCAGTGGTTTCCGTCGGCGCCGAAGTCTGAGCGATTTTCACTGCATCCTCCCAATCCGCCACCTTCTCCCCTTTTTTCAACTGATACAATCGCCGGGTAATCCCAGCAGGAGACTTGTCGCTGAACACAAGCAACTCCAAGTCGAAGCCAAGATCGGTGCTGGTTCCATTCGGTTGATGCACCTCCGCGGCCAATGTGTTTTTTCCTTCCCGCAACGCAGCGGTCGAAACTGAAAACTCAAGATACTTGTCCTCCTCGTTGCTGTTGCGATTGCCGGGAGTCAGCGTGTCGAACGAGACCTCTCCTTCTGGCAGATTGTCACGCGCCACTTCCGTTCCGTTCAGGTACAGGACGAACCCATCATCAGAGAGCACGTTGACCGTTAAGCCGGATGCCACCCCAAATTCGTCTGGGTCGTAAACGAACTCCCTACGAAAATAGGCGGTCGGATGTTTTTTGCCGGAGTCCTCACCAAAGCTAATCTCGGTTGCCGGTTTAATCGATCCAAGGTCGCCATAGCAAAGTGGACCACTACCGCTTGGCCAAGCGCTGTCATCATAGGCAGCGGCACGCCACCCTTGGCCAAGGTCTTGTCCCTTGTCGTGATATTTCCAATCCGACTGTTTTTGAACAACCGCCTTGCCTTTTCCAAACACTAGTGGTTCGTACGCTTGGCCAAGCGGGTAACGGGCAACTTCGTATTCAAACTGACCATCGTGACTGCCCATCAGTCGAATGCGCCCGGGTAATTCTTCCGCAGTATTCCCGAATTCGAACTCAGCTCGGTCCACCGGGTAAGCGTCCTTCATATCGATCGCCAACCACTTCCCCTGATCGCCATCCGGTTCGCTCATCCATTTGGAATCCGGATCGTGATCAATGGCGAGCAGCGGCTCGTGATCGATGGCTGCCCCGTTTGCCGTGGCACCGGCCGGCATCTCAGCTGTTGGCACTGTTCCCTCAAACACCCCGGAGTGAGGATTCGTCTCCGTTAATTCACCCGTTACTTTGTCTCCGTTACTCGCGACTAGATTCACTTCGACCTTGTCCATATCGCCCCCCTGATCACGGTCGTAATCCTCGACCCTGAGATAAATCAGGTTCCCCGGGCGAATTTGTGATGCGTTGCGCTGGACCGACTTGCGTAGATCTTCGTCGATCATCTCGGGCTCCTTCAACAATTGCTCGGTAACGGTTTCCTCTTTTTCAGCCTCAATCTTGCGGCTCGCAGCGGCAAACGTGGCGTCCGAGGCGATACGTATCACCTCAATCTGTGGCAACTGGGTTTTGAATTCCTTCTTAAAATCCTCCGGGTAATCAACATGGATCGCATCCGCTCCGGTAATTTGAAGCACCCCGTCATCCACCGTCGCCTCAGCCAGCACCGTCGCGATTTCCGCTGTAAACAGGCCCTTTCCAGCGCTTCCGCTGGAGAGCATCACCTTCTCGCTGTCTCCGCCGGGATCGGATGTGATGCTGACCGGAATTTGTGAGTTGCCACGACTGATCCCAAGATCGCTGTCATGCACCACGATAAACAACGAGTTGCCGGGCGTGTGCCAACGCTTCGACTGTTGTCCCAACCGGCCAATCGTCCTGAGCATGTTCAACTGATCCAAGAAACGCTGCTCGATACCAAAGACTTCCGCGAGGTGATAAAGTGTTTCGTTGGCTAGTGCGTTCTCCGGCATGCGCTCGAGCACAGACTGAAACATCTCACGAGCCACATCGAAATCCCCCTGACGTATCGCCATCACGCCCATCATGAATTCGGAGCGCAGATTGACCTCCGGCAACTTCGAATCGCGCAACTCGGTAAATATCTCCTCCGCTTTGTCGAATACCTTTTGCTCCACATAACACTGTGCCACACCAAAACGGGCATCGGTCGCTGCCTCCGTATCCGGAAATTGATTCAGAACCGTGGTGTACTCGCTTCGGGCAATGTCATACCGCCCCGACTCGAAGTAGGTTTTAGCCAACAACAACTGGACGGCCGCCTGATCTTCCGGTGTCGCCTGCTGGGATTCATTGTTGTGCACCAACCACAGTCGAAGCATGTCTTCCGAACGCGCCCAACCTGCCTCGCTTGAAGTCTCGTTTTCGATGGTGGCAGCAAACAACAAAATACTCACCGGCAATTCCTTCACGCGCTCATCAAACAACTTCCGCTGCTTCATATATTGACTTACCGCTGCCGGACGATCCCCAATTTGCAGTAGCATACCTATACGCAATAACGGGGCGAGCGGATTGCCTTCATCCAAATCCAGTTCAAACTCGCTGGTGATCGTGAACATTTTTGCAACGAGGTCGCGTGCAATTTTTTTACGCTTGCTATCAGCGCGCGGAATTTTTTGAAGCATCGCAGTCAGCAATGCAGACGCCCTGCCGTGTTGTCCGTTTTTCGCGAACCGCTGCGCGAATGGCATAAACTGGTCCCAGTGATGCTGGTGGTTCCCCGCCCACATCACAGCTTCCCACGTTTCCCGTTGACTATCCAGCGTCGATACCGTTTCGATCGACTCACCCGATTCAATCAGGCTCAATCTTGCGATTCCTGAACCCAGTCCGGCACCGACCGATTCAATGATCGCCAGTAACCGCTGCTTGGTTACAGTCGGCAACTCTGCATCCCCTCTGATCTCCTTCACCCAGGCCAAGGCAAGGCTCTCACTGACGCTCGATGACACGAACAATTGCTCGTCAGCCAACTGACGAGCCATAATCAGGGTCGTTTCGAACGATTCCCATTCGCCCGCGTTCAGCTTTATGTCAGCCAGACGGGAGGCATAGCCCAAATGGTTTTGCGTTATTTTCTCCAAACACCGATTCAGCAACGCCTCACGTCTCCCGGAATCTTCCTGATTTTCAAGCCACCTCGAAACACAGGACAGTGCCTCACTCGTATCCAAATCCAAAAACGCCGAACGTTCCCAATAGGCAAGGGCTTCCTCAGCCAATCCGAGATCAATTAAGCGATCCCCAAACTCCTTCGCTTTGGATTGCTCCTCGCCAAACTTCGACTGGCTCGAGAGCACCCATTGATACACATCGCGTCCCAACTCGGGATCCTTGCTTCTTTGACAGGCGTCGAGCATCAGCATCCAGCTATTGACGTCATTCTTGTCCGGCGCTTGGCCAAGCGCAAAACGGGCAGCGTCTCTTCTCTGATCGTTGCTGCCGTAGTAATGAGCCGCTTCTATCCACGCCCTTGCCACGCCGAAATCATTTGGTTTCCGCTTGGCCAAGCGGGAATAATACTCCACCGACTTTTCCCTCGCCTTCAACCGATGACGAAAATCGTAAGCCAAACTGGCCAACAACTCATCGCGAACCTGATCCGGGAGAGTCGTCTCCAAAAGCGACTCCCTTGCCTGTGCGGATTTGTTACCTCCAGCCGCAACACTCGCCCAGAGTTTCACCACGGGGTCGGAGGTCAATTCCTTGGCCAAGCGGGATACTGTTTGCACCCGGCTCCGCAGCTTTTTATCCCCCCGATGACTCTTCACCCACTCCTTGAAAAAATCCCGATAACTGTCAAGCCGAGCATGCTGCTTTGCGGCTGACATAATCAGGTTGGCGTCTTCATTGAAGATGGCATCTAACGGAGCTGAGGACAGCAACCAATTCATCGCGCCGACAGTATCCTTACTTGAAGTTGGCACTGCATTTATCAATCTCCGAACCGCTTCCTGCGCCTTGCCGGTTTCCTTCATCCGATCCCGATACAAATCGAATGCCAACGCGTAGTGGGCATAAAACGGGTTCGCACCACCACCGTTGATGATCGAGTTTAAATCCCGTTCGATTACTGCATGATCCAACTTAGCCTCCGCCGCCCATCGCACATATAGTCTTGGCAATTTGTGCGGCTGCGCATCCAACTTCCCCCCCTCCAGTGCCAACATTGCGGCTTGTCGAAATTGTTTACCCCTAGCAGCCGCATACGCCTGATACCCAATAATCAACGCCATCTGAGACTTGGTGAACGATTGTTTCCGAGCCAGATCGTATACCGGTTTCATTTTGGCCGCCGACTCGTTCATGGCATGGGCGATTTCAAAATACCGTTTAAAATCGCCGTACAACAGTTCCATCCGAATCAACTTGGAATAATGATCCAAAGCCGGCTCAAGATCCCGATTGGAATTGTATGCCGAGGCAAGAATCCTATGGAATTGAACCTCTTGAATGTCGGTAAAACGAACCGACGAATCGGCGACGGCCTGCCCGATTTCAAGTATCAACCCATTGTCTCCCGAGCGACTGGCCGAATCAACCGCCAGCCACGCCGCCTCCGTTCGAGTCACAGAATCAGTGTCTTCAGCAAGGAACCGAACAGCCAGTCGGGCCGCTTCGGCAAACGACCGATGACTGCCCTCCCGACGGTAAAGTTGCACGGCACTTGCCGCATCAGCGAGATGGCCCTGTGGACTTTCATACGCCAGCGCCAATTCCTGAGCAGCCGCACTTAGCTTGTCATCCCGTTCGAGCAACGATGCCAACTGTCGATGCACTCCCACAATTTGGGGGTGTTCCGTATGACGCACGATAAACTGCCGAGCGGTTGAGATCGCAGCCTTCTCACGTGCCGCAATCAATTGGGCGTCAATCAACTTCAGCATGATCTCGGGATGACGATCGTGATCCGGGTTTGAAACGACAAAGCGCTTGGCTGCCTGAATCAGTGTAAATGGTCGCCCATTTTGATCCGCCAAATCTGCCAACTGGAGCAATAACTTGGCGCCTTGATTCGATCGATCGTTTGACTGGCGAAGCTTCGACTGTAACTCGGCGATATCTTTTCTGGCCTTGGCAATCGCCTTGGCATCCTGCGCTTGGCCAAGCGGTATCCCCTCCCAGAAAGAGAGCCAAACCATCAGGCAGGCTATCGCACCGATTGTATTTGTCCGTTTCATTCGCCCATTAAAACCCAGCCTTCACCAGGGCATCGCTGATGCGCTTGGCCTCCGTTGCCAGTTTGCTTTCTGGAAATTCCAGAACCAACAAATCAAATTGTTGTCGAGCCACCCGTTTTCGATCTGTCCGGTACAGGCAGCGTCCGTAATTGAAATAGATGACATCCAAATAATTTGCATCCGGATGATTTGCAATGACACCCTCAAACACGTCTATCGCCCGTTGGTAGTCCTGCCGTTGATAGAAATAGTTCGCTGCCCTTGCCACGGCATCACCCACACGACCGCTCTCGGGGAACTGCTCGTAGACTTTTTGGTAATTCTCAAACGCCCTTTCAAACAGAGACTGGGCGCGCGATCCGGTCGTCGCCTCAGCCATCTTTTCGTAACACTCTGCGATCCCAAACTGGGCTTCGTCACGCAAGTCACTGGCCTTCAGCTTGAGCAGACTGCCGTAGAGGGCAATCGCATCCTTGAACGTTCCCTGCTTTCGGGCGATCTCCGCCTGCTTCAGCATCGCGTCATCGATGAAGGTACTCTCCGGAAACTCCCGCATGAGGCGTTGACTCATCGCCACAGCCAAACGCAAGTCATCAAGGGCAAAGTAAATTTCCCACAACTGCACATAACACTGTTCCAGCACGAGACTCTCAATCTCGGAAGCTCGCGCAGTGGCCTCCTCCGCCACCTGAAGTGCCTCTTGGAATTTTACCCGGGCAGGATCCTCTAGGCCAAATTCCTTGTAGTGGTTCCCGATTTGCGTGAGCGCTTTCGCTGTCTTAAGTTGGGTGCGAAGCCGTAGATCCTCATCTGAAATTTGAGCCTTGGCCACGCGAACATCTCCGAGACTCCCCTCGATACATACAGCGCTGGCCGAGAGTTGCCTCGAGGCTTCTGTGATGTTCACCGCATCGACATACTCGATTCGCACCACATCACCGGGCAATGCCTGTAACAGCGGATCGCCCTCGATAACCTGCTCGGCTTGTCGAACAGGCAATGACCCCTGAAATAATCCGGTGTGAATGGTCGTATCGTCCACTTCGGTTTCCACCAGTTCAGCGAACTCACTTTGTTCCGGTTTCGGGCCGGTAAGATCACCCGGAGACAAATCATCCACGGACACCTCCTCGGAATCCGAAACCGCTTCAGGGGACAACATCTCGCCCTCATTCTCCTCCACGACAGTTTCCGTGAGAAGCAGCTTGGACTGGTCAATCAACCGGTGTTGCAACTGGAATTGCTCCTCCTGCGTCAACGGTTTTTCCGGCGCATCCTCAGCGACGATGAGTTCGGAGGCCTCATTTTGAAGTGCTTTTTCGGCTGCCAACTCATTCTTTTCTTCCTCGATTTCGGCGGCTGTTTTTTTGCGGTACAACTTCACCTGCACCTCAACCCAGTCAGCATCATCGGTCTGATCCCGATCCGCGTCGATGATTTCCACGTTGACCTGCTTCCCCACGACAACCCCCTCGATCGGGTCTACGAATGCCCCGTCCATGACTCGCGCCACCGCATTCCCCACTACCGTCAGCTTCCGAAGCCGGGATTGATTGAGTTTGCCGTCGGCCGTGTGTTCGTCACTGTATTTGACGTTGATTTCATCCCTGCCGGAAACCTCAAGGATCCCGTTATTGAGCTGAGGTTTGCCCAGCCTTGTAGGAATGGATCCCAACACGACTCGGACATTTCGCCCAAGAGGCAAACACTTCACCGTTTCCTGATCTCCTGCTGTGGTTTTACAGATCGCCTCGACGGTTTCGTCACTGTCCAACACCGCCAGGTCGGCGTCCTCGACTTTAATAAAGAGGCGCTTCCCAATCTCGAGTTTCGCTTGGCCAATATGATTGGTCGACATGACCGTGCCCACTTTCTCAAGCGACTCAATCGCGCGGCCGTAGTGGCCCTGTTTAAAGTGGCCCAGCCCGATGTAATAATAGGCACGATTAACGTGCTGAGAAACCGGATAATCCTTGATCACCTGTCGAAACACCTTGAAGCACTGGGCATATTGCCGGGCCTGAAAATGGCACACCCCCGTTTTCAGCAGTGCCAAAGCCCGTTGATCCTCATTTCGGTTCTCCTCCGAATAAACTGCCTCAAAATGAATCTTGGCCTTGGCATGATCCGCAAGCACAACGAGATGGTGTTCTCCCAGTTTCATGTGCGCATCGAAACGCACCTTACTACGCGGGTAGCGCTCAATGACCGAACGCCATAATTCCAGCCCCTTATCCGTTTCACCGGCTTCAATTCGGAGATCGCCCGCCTCCATCAACCGACGCGCGGCCCGATCCTCCACGATCGAGCCTCGCGGAATTGCCGGTTTTGAATTGCCATCCTTACCCTCCGCTTGGCCAAGCGCATCCGGGGCAATCGCAACGAGGCCAAGTGCAGCAAAGAACAATCCCTTGATGCAAAAACGCCGCCTAATGGGGCGGCGCAGGCTTGAAAAATTTCTGCACATTAAGCGAACAATTCGTGAACCGGCTCTGCTCCTTCTCGAACGAGAACCATCGGGCGATCCTGCGGCGTGTAAACCTCCTTTTCATGATCGATGCCCAGCGCATGACAGACGGTCGCATGAATGTCGCTTGGTTTTACCGGTCGTTCCGCCGGTTCCATCGCGTCCTTGTCCGAGGCGCCAATAACCTGACCACCGTTGACACCGCCGCCAGCCATGAGGCAACTGAAGCAACGCGCATGATGATCGCGCCCTGCGTTGCTGTTGATTCGCGGTGTCCGCCCGAATTCGCTCAGCACGAGTACCAGGGTCGATTCCAGCTTGCCGGTAGCCGCCAGATCTTCAACCAAGGCAGCCAGAGCTGGGTCCATCTCCAGCGCGTGGTTTTCCATGGCAGGAAAGTTGTTTGAGTGTGTGTCAAACCCCCCGCGATTGACCTGAACAAATCGCACGCCGGTCTCAACCAACTTCCGGGCCAATAACGCGCCCCGACCAAAATCAGAGTCCCCATAACGGGCCAGCGTATCCGGCTTTTCCTTATCGAGATCGAAGACCTTCAACGCCGGGCTCTTCATGAGAGTAACCGCCTCCTTAATTGCGGTATCGGTCGCCTTGAAATCGGTGACACCCGTTTTACCTGTTGCACGAGCGTTCATCCTAGCCAGCAAATCAAGACGCTTGTTCCCTCGCGCGTTCGTGATTCCGGTGGGGAATGACAAGTAAGGATCCTTCTCGCCCGGTTCTCCGATGAAATAAGCGGAACAACTCTGACCGAAGTACCCTGACTTCGCCGCTTGCCCATTGATGCTAATGAACGCCGGCAGATCGCCGAGCCGGTTTTTCTCGTGAACCACAATGGAGCCCAATCCCGGGTGAACCAGTGAGGGATCCATGTTATAACTCGTCTGCAATTCGTACGTTGCTCTGCCATGTGCACCGTTTGTTCCGGCGATCGAACGCACCAAAGCACAGTGATGCATCTGCTTGGCCAGGTTCGGAAAGATGCTGCTGATTTGAATCCCATCTGCCGAGGTATCGATGGCAGAGAATTCTCCCTGCACCGGCCTACCCGGCTTGGGGTCCCACGTATCGACATGGCTCATGCCGCCGCCGTTCCAAAAAAGAATCACATGCTCGGCCTTGGCTGCTGCAGCTTGGCCTGACGCAGCGAGCAGCTTGGACACCGGCATGCCGAGTATACTCGCCCCGGTTGCCTGCAGCAATCTGCGGCGGGTCATTTGATAATCAAAACATCCTGTATCTTTCATGGTCTTTCTCGGTATTAAGGGAGATAACGAAATTCGTGGCTATTCAACAGCGCCCAGCGCAGGTCAGACATCCCGTCAAGTGGCGCTTGGCCAAGCACCGCCTTGGCTTCGGCCCTCTCTTCATCACTCGGCTTGCGGGTTAAAATCTCGAGGTAGGCCAAGTCAATCGCCTTGGCCAAGTTCTTGTTTTTACCGACAAGCAAACGGTGCATCGGCTCAAACGGCCCCACACGAGCCGCCTCGTGAGTAACCTTGCCATTGAGCATCATCAACGCCTGTCTCATGGACGGAGTGTGCTCCCGGAACTCTCCCAAGCCATCCCTGGAGGGTTGCCCAAAGACACGCAGAAAATGCGTCGGAGCCGCCGGGGTTGACATCCGCATTGAACTGGAAAATTTCGGGTTATCATCCACTTTGTCGACAACTGTCTCGTAGGTGTACCGCCGTCTAACGGATTTCTTTTTACGAGCCATCTCCGCCATACGCTCGGCTTCGATCTCCTGATCGGATTTGGCTTTCATCATACCAATGTCACGATCCAGCTCTGACTTCACCAACTGATCAAAATTCAGCGAGATGACTTCTTCCAAATTGTACGGATTCGCTACCGGCTTTTTCGATGCCATCTTTTCGTCTCCCGGCTTCGTTTCAAGTTCCAACTCAACCTCCTCCCCGGGAGCCGGGTCAAGCGCGACGCGGACACGCCGCTCCACTTCCCGAACATTGGCACCTTTGGGCCACTTGTATTCCTGCAAATGCCCAGCCACCACTACGCTGTCATAAAGCACCTCGCTCAACATCCGCCGTTTTATTCCGGAGGCAAACGCAGCTTGTGACGACTCTTTATCCGCCAACTCCACGTCGGAATTAAGAGCGGTTTTAGCATAGGCATCCGACTCCAGAATCAAGCGGATAAGATGATTCAAATCATACCCGTTCGCGATGAACTCATCGCAAAGGTAATCCACAGTTCGCGGATGTGTCACCTCCCCTTGAAAGTCATCAATCGGGCGATAAAAGCCGCGCCCCATCAGTTCCGCCCAGATGCGGTTCACCATGTTTCGCGCGAAGTAACGGTTTTGCGGCCCGGTCACATGTTCGGCCAGTTGACGGCGAAGCTCGCTTTTCCGATACAAATCCCCCTTCACGTCCAGTTTTCGAATATCCTCCTTGGACTGTTTCCCCACAGACAACGCCACCGGCTCGACACCAATACCCAGTCCCTTTTGTCCACCGGACGAATCGATCAACGCGTCCAACGCCTCCGACTCCTTGTGCTTATTAAGCGCAATCGCCTCACCTGCCCTCAACGCCTCAAGCCGTTTCAGGTAGTCCGGTTTTACACTGAAGTCTTCAACGGGGAACGGAAACTTGGGGGCCACCGGGAAACGCTCCTTGGGCTTTCGGCGTTCCGGCGGCCAGAGTACCTTCATTTCGTCCCCCTCGGTAACATACGTTTTTTTGCTCAATCGACTTTCGACCTGTTTGGTTTTGCCGAAGAAACTGGCGAGTTCATAAAACTGTTTTTGCCGCCACTTGTCGAAGGGGTGATTGTGGCACTGGGCGCACGCCATCCGCACGCCCAGAAAAACCTGAGCTGTCGCCCCAGCCATGGTCATCGGATCGGAATCGTCTGCCAAAAGAAAGCCAACCGAAGGTGTGTTTCCGGATGATCCACTTGCTGCGATCAGCTCTCTGGCCATCTCGTCCCAAGGCCGGTTGTTTTCAATCGATTGATGGACATACGCCAGCAGACGATTGCCGCCTTCAGCCCGGCTACGAATCCGAAGTAGATCGGCATAGAAAATAGTCCACCGATCCGCCACACCCTTGTCTTCGAACAGCCGGTCAAGTAACAGCCCACGTCGCTTGGATTTGGGCCAACTCTGGTACTGCTCGATTTCAGAAAAAGTCGGGATACGACCAATCAAGTCGACGGTGGCTTTACGAAGATAAGCCAAGTCATCCAATGGTTGACCGGAAATGATTTCGCCCAACTCGCGGGATTTGTTGTCAACCGAAAGATGGCGGTCAATTGACGTGCCTGCGCTTACCGAAACGGCCAAGCCAGCACACACCAATCCCGCCGCTACGACTTTACTTATGGCGCGCAACAAAAACATGATCCACCTCTAGTCGGGCAAATAGTACGCCGCAACCTCATGTTGGCAATCCGAAAAGTAGCCGTTTACTGAGACTTATTCCTGTTCGCCCAGCTTGGCCAAGTCCTCGGGAGTCACTGCCGTTTCCCGATAGGAGTTGATCTTGTTGCGCAACGTTCGGACGTTCATCCCCAACATCTTGGCCGCCTTGGATCGATTAAACTCCGCTTGGCCAAGCGCAAGGAGGATGTGTTCCTTTTCAACATCATCCATGCTGGGAAACGAGTTTTCCCCAGTGTCATCGTCATCCGCCTCGATCTCTTCTTGAGTTTGAGCCTTCGCTCGGCCAAGCGCTTGGCCAAGCAGGTTTAACTGCTCCGGTTGAATGACCCCGTCGGGATCACACAGAATAACCGCGCGCTCAATCACGTTCTGCAATTCCCGGACGTTGCCCGGAAAGTCATGATCGCTTAACGACACAACTGCCGACTCACTAAAACCATCCACCGAGACGCCGTGCTTCCGGACGAAAAGTTCACGGAATTTCTCCGCCAAAAACTGAATGTCACCAACCCTCTCTCGAAGCGGCGGCACGTAGATCGGGATGACATTCAATCGAAAGAACAAATCCTGCCGAAACTCGCCCTTCTCAACGCTCTCTTCCAAGTCGCGGTTGGTCGTGGCAATCACCCGCACATCGACCTTGATCGTTTTACTGCCGCCAACCCGCTCGAACTCCTGCTCCTGCAAAACACGTAGCAACTTGGCCTGCATCGCCAACGAAATTTCACTGATTTCATCCAGCAAAATCGTACCGCCATGAGCCAGCTCAAAGCGACCTTGGCGCTTGGCCACCGCCCCGGTAAAGGCTCCTTTTTCGTGCCCGAAAAATTCACTTTCAATCAACGTTTCCGGCAACGCCGCACAGTTGATCTTGATGAACGGCTTCTGTGCGCGTGGACTTTGGCTGTGCAACGCCCGGGCAACCAACTCCTTGCCGGTACCGCTTTCCCCCTGAATCAACACGGTGACCTGAGTCTGCGCCACCCGCTTGATCATCTTACGGGTTTCCTCGATGAGCTGGCTCTCGCCAAGAATCTCGCGATCTGCATCGTCCACAGCACTCTCAACGATGGCGGCTGTGGTCTTGGAAATCTGGTTGAAGCTCCCGGCCTTATGCAGCGCTATCTCAATTTGTTCACGGGAAAACGGTTTAGACAAATAATCAAATGCCCCGTTTTTGATGCATTCCAGCACGAAGGAATCAGGCTCACCATTCACCAACGGCACTACCAGCGGCTTCTCAGAGCGTTGATTCAGGTCACCCAAAAAATCGACCATTTCGCATTCGGGCAACTTGGCCTCGATGAAAATCAGATCGAACTCATCCTTCCCCAAGTACCCATACACATCCTGAACTGAGCCAGCCTCCGCCACATCGATTCGTTTGCCCCGAATAAACTCAGCGACCGTACGACGAAGATTTTCGTCGCTCTCAGCCAGAATGACTTTTTCAATGGGCATGGACTCTGATTATCCGCGCGATTGATTACGTTGGTACATCCCCGCAACCGCACCCGGATTATTCTGTGCCGAGGAAGGTAAACGATCCGGGGGAACCATGCCATGCTGAAGCATTAATTTTTCATTCTCCCGATCCAACATCACGGTCTTCATGATCAGATCCATATTTTGCTTGATCAACTGGGAAATATTCATGTGCTTTGCTCGCTCACCAGCGGGGATTTTGGCCCAAAGAGCCTTGTGTGCCTTAATCCGCACCATCGCACCAGAAACCCGCTCAAGCAATTCCTTCCGCTCGTCAGCTTTCTTATAGGCTTCACGCGGCAAACTGGAATTCAAGAATCTATTCTCATCCTGAACCAACTGATAAGCATTACTGCAAATTTCAAGATAATCGTTCAATTCAACTGCAAGTGAACTCAAAAAATCAGCCGTGTTCATAAGACATCCTCCTTTTCAAACGGATTCCATTTCAACCTGTTCGATTCCCCCTCAATTCCATTTCTAAACTCCTCCAAAGACTCGGAATCACCCTCGATCAATTTATCTACCCCTCGTTTGCTTTCGTTAATCAATTGTTGCAAATCTGCTTCTATGTCCTCCTTGAGAACATCCAACCTTTTTTCGACAAACTTTGCCAACCTACCAGGAATGATTGATGTGTAGGGATGAAATCCCCCGAATGAGCGAATCTTTTCGGAATTCTTTTCAACAATCTCACTTGATTCATCATAACGAAATAATGAATCGAACCTTTGACCACCGCCCTCGGCCAATAAGTTTCCCAAGCTGTCACCTGAACCAGATGCAACGGTTTGCAACGCAGCTACCAACTGCCCCCCATTGGGATCGGACTTAAATTCGCCTATAACCTCCTCCCGAATCTCATCGATGAACATACTCCGAAATATTTCAGGATAATCCATGGCCTGCGCATTTTTGAATATTCCGAATTTTCTTGCAGATTCATTGTATTCATTATTTCCCCTGTCATCACCGGATAGAATTACACCCTCTTGATTTTGAGCGAGTCCGCCCTGATTCGACTCTAAGACTGTCCTGCTGGGAGCAAGACGTTTAATACATATTCCTTTCATTAACCCTGCGACGAACGCCAGATCAGGCACCCCCAATGAATCACCCAACACACTTACTTCAGCCAAGTATGGCAACGCTCTTAAGTATTCTTTGTTATCCAAATAACTGGATGACAGTTGTAGCATTGAATACATCGCCCAAACATCTTGCAAATTTTTACCGGAAAAATGAACTGCAAATGCTTCAACTGCCCCGTCAAGCCTACCTATCTCTATTAACGACTCGATAAGAATATAGGCGACTTCACTGGCATGTTCAGCAACCTCCTCCTCCATAAGGCTCAACTGTCCCCGCCCCTCAACCACACCTTCATCTGTTCGTGGAACCATCCGTAAATAGGATTCAGCAGCACTCACACACCTCGCAAAGTCATAAACCGCTTCGCTTTGCCCCCCATGTTTCAATCCGTTCTTATATCTCGCCAATTCAATGGACGCCCTTAGCAACTCCAACCTATACGGCATCGACGAGTAATCATTCAAACTCACAGACTCAAGTAATGCCGAAAAGTGATTCACGGCCTTTTCGTACAATTTACCAGCAAACCCAGTTGTCGATGTACTGCGGCTCTTTTTCTTGGCATCCTCTATCATTGATCGCCCAATCAAAATATTGGCATTCCTCTCAATAAAAGAGAGTTCAAAATCTATCATTTCAGGGATTAGCATACCTTCAATGGATACCTCTTCAATTCCGAGTCTACCATCGTCCATCTTTAATGAAACAATTGCTGAATCAGACCCGGAATGAAACGTAAGCGCCCCATTATCACTTTCAATTTCTGTAACTACAGATCGACCAGACATTGCGGAGGCTTTACCCCGGATATCCCCGCACCATAAGAGCGCCTCAGAATACTTGGTTATCGCCTGATCAAAGAAGCCTGAAGCCCGATATATATCTCCACTGAGAATTAATGAAGGACCAATGTTAAAATTCACACTCTTTTCAACTCCATATTCTCCCGATTGAAAGTGTTTTAATCCATTGATTGCAACCAAATCCCTATTTAACAATAAGGCATTCGCCGCCAAATCACGAACGTAACTATATCCCGGTGTGGTTTTACTTGCCTCCAGTACTCGCGCACGCAACTCAGTTTCAAGCGCTGTCAATTCCGCACTGCCCGCTGCCCTCGCCGCCCTATCGAAATATTCAATGGACTGATGAGAGTTGGGAAATATAAAACAGTGACTACCCAGATACAAAGCAACCTCCACGCTCGCCAAGCCTTTGGCCGCAATGGAACCACGCCCCAACTCCAGTAATTTCTCTTTGACCGTGTACAACTCAAGTATATATTCATCGCACTTATCGCTATGAGGAAACAACTCGATATACAGTCTCGCCAGATCGCAAAACTCAACGTATTTAAAGTTCTTTTTCGATTCGTCAAGAGCACGCACCATTTTTTGGTGTAGCGATTCAAATCCATCACGGTCTAAATCGTCGCTCTTTTCGGCACCGAACACCGGCACAACCACCCCCGATAGGCAGAGCACCAGAAACAATCTGCTTTTCAGTGATCCCAACGCATTTTTCAAAAAAAAAGAACTCGAAAAACCTTCGTCCTCTTTCTTTAAATGTTGTTCATTGAACTTCATTCAATCTGGTGTCAAATTCCGAAAGCCAAAATAGATTATTTACCCGCCAAATCGCCATATCCCGAATCAATCTCAATGCCAAAGATCCATCCCCAACGTATTGCCGATCCAATAATCCATCCAATGTAAGAACGCTTTCAATTTCCAGTTCCGTTCCTCCATCTTTAGACTGGACTACTGCTTCTTTCGCCAACGCCCCGCCCCAATGACAAATAAAAACCGCACCCGGATACAGTTGCTGATCTAAAGGTTTAACTACATGAAATCTGGTTGACTTGTCACTAGTTTCAAAATATTCGCGATCATCAATCTCACCCTTCAGGACCTTCACCCTTAATATTCCCGCTGGAATTCTTTCGAATACACTCACTAAATTTTCACTTTTAAGATTCTCTCGACAAAGCCCCAGTTTGTAAATTGCAGGCAACACCGCCCTGTATCGGGTTTTTAACTGACTTTCCAAATACTCTACACTTTCACTAACCCCTTTCTTTAAATCAGCTTCATTTGAAATGCTTTTATAGTTGGTTAATGAAGGCAGTTCCAACCCCAGCTCTTTCGCTTTCGAATTAACATGATTTACGATGGCCACTGAAACATCAACTGCATCTTGCAACGGCCTTTTCTCGGCGATTTTTTTATCAATCAATTCTTCAGCATATTTTAAACCGTAAAGGATCGCGAACAACCTTTCCGCACCGTCCTCGCTACCCGTCACCAACTCCAATTGTTTTTCCAATACCTTTATTGCATTTTCATTTTCTTTCTTTAGAAAGAAGTACTGCCCAATCTCAGTCGTCCCTTTTAATATCCACGGATAAGCCTTTTTACCGACATTATCATTTTTTTTCCCAAGCGATATTAGACTATCAAACACATCCAAAATCTCAAAAGGTTGCGAATTCAAGTTAAGAATTGATTTCAACACATAATACAAAACCTCTCCGGTTTTCTCTGGGTGGCTATCATTAAACTCCGCCCCAAAAGCCAACCCCTTGTCCCTCACCTTTTTATATTCAATTTTGATGTTTTCATTTTTCTCACTAACCCCACCTCCATCGGCAAGTTTCATCGAGTTGCTCAATTCGTACGATGCCCTAATCAATTTTAATCGTAAATCTACTGAACTAATTTCCTTAGTTTCCATACCCTCAAAGTTGAACTCCTCACCCTCACCGCCTTCATCCAATAACTTTTTAAACATCCCCACCGCATTTGAATAATTTGTAACCGCCATGGTTGGAGGCATATTCTTTGCCTCATCAAAAAAAGATTCAGCAATCTGAGCACGGGCAATAAAGCCGGCTCGTTTTATGTAATCAATATTATAATCATTGTTATCCAGTGTGACTCTTGGCACCGCATTGATGGCATCATAATATTTAGACCGTTCAAGATCATACGCACCCATTTTTCTATACAAATTTCCCTGCCTTAGAAACAAGATTGGTATTAACGCATCTTTTGGATATCTCTTAACATACTCTGCCAAATATTGCTGAGCTTCCTCCAACCTACCATCTTTTTCAGCCAAGCTAGCCAACTTAGATAGAGCGGTTTTCCTTCCTTGCTGTTTTATATTTTTACTGGCATCTAAATCGAAAAGTTCCCTTATAATTCCTTGGGCTTTTTCCGAGGATTCAAGATCTCTCAACTCTTTCACCAAACTCTTTGCTTTGTCTTCTATTCCCGAACGATTGGTAGGTTCTGTTTTTACACTGATATCACTTGACGGCGAGGCTGAAGTTGATGGTTGCACTGCCTCGGATTCATTACCGGCGTCCGATGTATCCGTCTTGCCAGATTCAACAGCCTCCTGACTTTTAACGCTTACCAAACTGAAAAATCCAGCAACGACAAAGGCAGTTAGATATGTAATGAAAAACTTCATTTCGGCTAATGCGCACCCATCACACGTAATCCAGCAGTGATTGATTCATGATGGTAGCTCCGGATTTCAGTGCTGCCAAATATGCAGTTTGAATTTCATTTAATTTAACCAAGGTTTTAGCCAAATCAGCGTCAACTTCCTTTGAAACAAACTCGTTCGCTGCCGTAATCCTTCTCGTTCCCAAGGTTTTAGCCGTCTCCAGCCTTGCCTCAATTGCACCCACCCTTGAAATATGATAAATCACGTTTGACTCATCTTTCATCAAGTTCGTTGTTACCGTGTCCCGGATGTAAGCGACATCCTCACGTGTACCA